>Ga0214923_10000767_pt1 | contig 47764 bp, 66 predicted proteins | sample LL1510_MetaG_FD_177993 | JGI IMG/M metagenome (GOLD analysis project Ga0214923, IMG submission 177993) | Freshwater microbial communities from Lake Lanier, Atlanta, Georgia, United States - LL-1510 | ecosystem: Environmental > Aquatic > Freshwater > Lake | place: USA: Georgia | collected...
TTTGAATAAAGCCAGCAATAAGATCGTCAGCCTCAAGATTGGGATGTTGAAGAACCGTGGCATTCGTTTTCTCAATTAAGAACTCCTTAAAAGTATCAAAGGCTTCCCAAAAAATACGATCTTCTTCTTGCTCACGTTCGCTAGCAGCCGCACGAGCCTCAGCACGATTACGCTTGTAGGGCTCATAATAGTCCTTACGCCAGCTACGACCCTCCAAACAGAACACAAGATGACTACCATCAAAGTCGTTCCAAGCCTTTTTGATACTGTTTAGTGTAATATGGAATGCCATACCCAGTTTAATATCAGTCGAACCGTTGATAACGTGACGGCTACGGAAGAACGTATTGGCAGTATCAATCAAAATGTAGGTCATTTTACCTCAGATTTAGTATCATTAAGTTTAGTTACGTTAATAAATCCTGCACCTCTGGTAATATCCTGACCTTCTTCGGCTAATATATTGCGTACGATGTCACGAAACCAGCGGTCCACAATTTCCTCTTCTGGATCACCATCCAAACCGTATCCATTACGCTTTAATTCTACTATAAAATACTCGTTCCAGTCAAGCTCAAAAAAGCCATTTCGGATATTATCTTTGTTGACGTGTGTATCTAACACACTGACCCAAGGCTGCTTATGAAATGTGGCACGTTCTTTTGGGCTTAGTTTAGCTTCTTCCTCTTTGGCCTTAGCTTCTTCAGCCGCTTTTTCCGCACGTTGTCGTTCTTCTTCAGCAGCCTGAGCAATGGCACGTGTCTCTGCAATGGCACGTTCCATCTCATCAATGCCAAATATACGTCTTAATATTTTTTTCATATTAGCCTAAAGGATTTGGATATGGATTTGGTCTGATCCATTTTGGCTGACCTTTGGTAAATGTAACCATACTATTATTGAATTGCACACTACCAATATCACCAAATGTACGCATAATAAAATCAGTCTCTGGAGTAATCATACCTTGCCAATGATTTAAATTGACAATATCAATCAACTTTTTGCTATATTCCATAAAAGTGTGACCGTGTAATAGTCCATTACCCCAATCTAAATAATAGCTGGTATGTGTATCCTCTACCATATACACACCACCTAATCTAATATGAGGCCATACTTTGATCATAGTATCAATTTGATGCTGCATTTGATGACTGCCATCATCCAAGAAAACATCAATAGTACCAACTTTAGGTAATACTTCATTCCAAAAGTCTATATTACCCTGATCACCTACAAACATTTCCACATTCTCAGCACGACGATTAAGGATTTCTGGATCAATGTCCATACCAATAACTCGTGCCTTATTGCCAAAGTATTGACGCCACATCTGTAAGCTACCACCACCCTGTACGCCAACTTCTACAAAGGTTAGGTCAGTATTTCTATACCTACTAAAATACTGTTCATACACTGGAAAGTAGGGTAAGTATTTGTCACAATGTAAGGTTAGGTCATTTAAAAATATTTCTAACAAACTTTTCTGCATTAGGTTCCCCATTCGTTCTTGAACAAAGGTACTTGTAGTCTGTCACTGTAACGAAGACCGCACTGCATAGCCAACTCGGCTACACGACGATTGTTCATAGTATATACGCTTTCTACACCACCTACTGGCATAAGATAGATATCGCCTTTGAATCCAGCCTTTCTATATTCTAAACTGGCCTTAAGAGCATCTTCCACATCTACTTCTGTAGCCACTACAAACTTAAGATATACGTGTCCAACTTCTTCATATTCACATACTACATTGGGCAGTATTGCTTCTTCCCATAGTTCACCACTACCTGGAAGTTTAGCACTGACACTGAAAGTAACTTCACGATCAGTCCAATCACTCCATTCCGTCAAATATTGTTTGAACTCTGGTGTTAGTTTTTGAGTACCATTAGTTTCAAAAGTTAGTTGTTTCAAAGGCTGCATGAACGCATGTTCTAATAGGTCAGGATAACTACGTTGCCAACCTAATAAGGGCTCACCACCTGTAATAACAAGATGTTCTCTGGTCCATCGCTTAAAGGGCAACAAGCCTACAATAGTTTCTGCTATGCTGGCACTGTCAAGTACTGGACTAAAGTCTTTAAACCTTGGATCCCAGCTAGCATAACTGTCACAGCCTGTGTGTACTAGGGGAAGGTCTTTATATGTTTTAAATTCTATAATACGATCTGCTGCCAAGTCACGTTCGTTGCTACGTTCTCCTCTGGGCATACCAAATCCATCACAGGTAAAGTTACAGCCAAATGTGCGTAAGAACACACTGGGCACACCCATAAACCTACCTTCACCTTGGATACTATAAAATAGTTCACTTATTTTTAATTTTGACATTTTGTTCTCTAAAAGTTTCCACATCTTTAATAGCAGATTGTAACACACTAGCATAGTTTAATGCTGCCTGTTTGGAAAGAATAAGATGACTTTCTCTACTAACATATCCAGTGAACAGTAGTTTAAAAATATGACTCCATCTATCCTTACTCCAAAAGTTTGTTTTAGTATTAGTATAGACAGTTACTGTGACATCACTATCATCTGCTTCAATGTCAATAACATGGGTATGAGTATCATCTCCGCAATTACACACAGCCTGATACATTTTGCTACTGCCCCAGTCGTTTATTCGTAAAATGCCCTGTGCTGGAGTTTCTGGTGTCATGTCTTTAAACTTTCCAATGTGGCGATTTTAGCAATGCGTTCTCCAAAGTCTTGATCATTGGTGATAATATAAGTTTGGTTATGATTACGATCTTTACCACGATCATAATACCTAAACTCAACTACCTTACCACCAACAGCGTTATACACTTTAAAGTTAAGCACAGGGTCAGCACATAAACTTTCGCTATCTGATACTAAAAGTTGAGGGGACTCCTTACTTAAACTTATCGAATCATCGTTAAGCCACTGTCTTATCCAACGTTTTAACTTTCTCATTTTTGTTGTGTAGTATTTTGTTTTGCTTGGTATTCTGCCAATTTAGCCTGATATGCTGCTTCTGTTAGGTTGTGCCAGCCAATACAGTTGCCAGTTGGGCTACGGCCACATCCACAAGTTCCTTTGGGTTTATTATCTGTCGTCATAATCAAATTCTCCTTCATTAGTAAAATAATTTGCTAATATGTTTAACTTATCCTCATATTCGGACATATGAGCGATTTCTTTTTCTATAGCCGCCATAATATCTGTATGATCGTGTATGGCTCTAGGATTTTCTAGCATAACTTCTATGTTAATGCGATGTCTATCTATTTGGCTTTGGAAATGTTTTTCCAGTGTGTATAATATTTTCTTTCTCATCTTGGCGCAAATTCCTGTTGTAGTTTAATATTATCCATAAATTCTTTTTTAGTGCCAGCATCATTTTTGAAAGCACCCTTTAGTACAGTGGTTTGTGTAAGGCTACTATGTGCCATAATGCCCCTGTTTTCACAACATCCGTGTGTGGCTTGTATATATACGCCTAAGTCTTTAGCACCAGTTGCTAGTTCAATTTCCCTAGCAATATCATTACAAAGTTCCTCCTGGAGAGTTCCTCTACGGGCACACCATTGTGCGATGCGTGTGTACTTTGATAGTCCAATAAGTTTTTGAGCGGCAATAATGCCAATATAAGCAACACCATTAACGGGCTGGTGATGATGACTACACATACTACGCAATTCACTACGAACCACCAACATACCCTCATATCTTTCCTCCGTATTATTAGGAAACGCTGTGGCATCTGGTCTAGGCTCATAGCGCCCACTCATGATCTCATATACATACATTTTAGCCAATCTACGAGCAGTATTATGACTATTTGGATCATTCTGTCTATCAATGATCAAACTATCCAATACACCCTCAAATTTAGTAGTTAATTCATCGACTAATAGTTCACGTTCGGCATCATCAATATATTCGCTAATATTATCACCAGCAAAATATCTGCCACCGCCCTTTTTAATACGATCACGAATGATTTTACTCAAAGGAGTTCCATACGGATCCGAAAAAACAGCACATTCATATCCAGGATGATATGGTGCTTCTTCTACAAGTTTTTTATTCATTAAGGTATCCATTATATTATTTTCTCCGCTACCACTGTAAAACTATGGTTTAAATCTTTTTGTCCATGTAGTATGTTAACATATTTTCTATCCTGTAAATAGTCGTAAATATGCTCAAAAGTTAGGATATGAACGTGTTTAGGATTATTCCAAGGACGCCAATATTGTTGATCATAGTGAGGTAGATATAAAAATAGTATGCCATTCTTTTTTAATCTAGTGGTCCAATGATCTAGAGCAGTGACCCAATTAGGCAAGTGTTCTAAACAATGACTACTAAAAATATAATCTACCTGACGATCTGGTAAATTATAAGCATCATACCCATCTTCATATTTTAGATCAATTCCTTGGGCACCAGGAAGGCACCATTCTGGACGGCCACATCCAATATCAAACCCATCACCTTTACAGAAGCGTTGGGCAAAAGACCAACAAAATTGACTGCTAAATCCTTCAGCTTGAAATTTAGGATAACGCCAAGGGCCAAAATTAATAAATTCTATACTCACCAGTTAACACTTTCTACAATAGGATCTATGTTTTTATTTTTATAATTTCCTCGGTCAGGGATAACATGTCTTATTCCACCACTTGGGTCAGCCATATCACCTGTGCGACGTGGGATCATATGTACGTGAGGATACATTACCGTTTGACCAGCAGCAGTCCCACAGTTTTGGCCAATGTTAAATCCGTCCCAGCGTTCGTTGTCGATGCCATCGTAGCCCCATTGATATGCTGCTTGGAAGCAGGCATATAGGCATTCCGTTGTTTGATAGGTAGGCACAAATAACAAATGCCCCGGGGTAACTGGATATGCGTCTTTAAAGATCCAGAAGTGTTTAGTTCTAAACTCGATTTCTGTCCATGGAACAGTTTTTTCATTTAATGCCCTTTCTAAGTCATTCATGTCATTCATGTTAGATCCTTAAACATCTTTTTACGATTTTCTATACCCAAATGATTATCATAAATGGATTTGGCAGTTACCATCATACAACTGGCCATCATTAATAAATCATTAACATTATCGCACATCATGATAGTTTTGTCAATAGGTTCAAACAATTCTTTCATCCGTTTTAAATCTTCGTCTCTATTCATTTTTTTAGCTCTTCCCACATACGGCGTTTGCTTAATTCTTTAATATACTCTTCAAATAATCGTTTAAGTTTAGGACATTTCTTTTCTAATTCTATATCACGTTCTGGAATCTGTAATACTTGTTCTATAGTTTGTAATCTTTCTTCCAAGTCTCTACCATTATGTATGATCTTACCCTTGACTTCTAAGGATGAAGAATCATTATTGAATGTGACATTTGGACTGATAGTATAGCCATTATCGTTACTGACCCATCCTGCTGAACCATTAGTGATTTTAAGTATTTGATTTGCGGAGTTGAAAGTATTGCTCATTTGGTATCCATTTATTATCTACTAAAAATCCCCATTCCTTACGCTGTGGACCGGGCATAAACATAGTCCAACATTCTACATCTTGTTTTAATTCTATACGATGAAAACTATGAGAATGATTATAGCGGAAATGACCAGGTCCTCTCCAATGCTTATTTTCTCCGACCTTCTTTTCATTAGAATCGAATATAGGAACGTATTCATAGTAACCACCACGAAGTATCAATGTAAAATAAGGCCAAGGGTGATCGTGTACATCGTCTGGATCACTCTTGAGAAACTTATGTACAAAAATGTTGAAAGGAAACCGCTTACGATCTTTTAAGAACACATAATAACGAACAAGATATGGTTCCTCACTTTGTCTATCTAGGATAATACGCTTACGATCTAAACGGACCATAAGTTGGTTGAGTTTATCTTTTAGGCGTTGGATTATCATAATCATCTTTAACTAGGTTATAAACAGTTTCAAGTTGAGTTAGGGCTCGGTCCAGACTGGGATATTGCTTACGCATATTTTGTACTTTAAACCATTCTGGCCAGTTATCCTTAAAGGGAACAGGGTTCCAAGGTTGTATGGTAGCCCAAGTACTAGGATCAATGGCGCCAATCTGTCCTGTAGTTAATGTAGCAATTTGATCAGTGCCAAGAGTAGGCCATATATAATTACTAGTAGTACCACCAGTTCCAGTCAATGTAATAGTATCTGAACCAGAACTATTCATAGTAATATAACTATTAAGATCAATAGATTTCAAATCATCTAAAGTGATTGTAAAACTATTATCTTGTGTAGTATCAGTTGAGGTTATCGTAAAGTCCTTGGGCTGTGAAGAATCGTTCACTGAGGCTCTCCTTTTGTTGTTGTATGAGTTTTAGCCGCATATCATAATTATCCATATGTTGTATTATGGTATAACAAAGTTTATGTCTATGTACAGTGTATCTTTCCCAATCTTCAGTCATTTCAGTAGCATATTTGAATACGTCAAAATACATTTCTTTATAACTTAGTCGATCTGGTACCATGGGAATAGCATCAAGTACGCAGCCTTCATAACAACTAATACCTAATGTTTCCTGTAGATTTGCTGAAAATACTATTTTAGCCTGGGCCAATAGTTTATGATATTCTTGTTTGGTTAAGTTTTGTTCTTGGCAAACAACAAATTCATATTGAGGCAAGTGTGTGGCCAAGTCTTTAAAAATATCAACCTGTTTTTCTGGTGCTATACGATGTGGGAATAGGATTAGATCACGCTTTGGTGTATCTTTATATGGAGCCAATATAGCGTCCATATATTCCATGGGCCAACCACATCTTGTGATTTTGGGATACTTGCCTGCCAACACATCGTGAATATCTTCTTCAAACCATGGATTTTCTGTTTCCATGCCATCGTTAAGAAGATTACGCATAAACATTTCAATATGAAAGTTTGTGGCAAAGTAGTTATGATCTACAGCGTGGAAGAAACTCTTCTCAGCGTGTCTTACCCAAGGAGCATCTCCAATAAGCCTGCCCAAAAAGTCCTGCGGATCATAACTACCGGCGTGCCAAAGTGCGTGAATTTTTACAGGAATCTGTAATAGTTCACTCATATATTTTAAGTTTATGATCCCCGGATGCCAAGCATCAGTAAAAATAAAATGGTCGCCAGATGAGATGCGTCCCTCGCAAAATAATCTACTGACCTGTTCAACCTGTCTAGACTTATAGATATTAGTACCACCAAAGTTAAGAAAGGCACCAGGAGTAGTGGCTCGAGGAATATCTTCCGGACCAGAAATAACTTCAACTTCATGTCCTAGATTCCTTAGTTTTTCAGGAAGTGCCCATTTCCACTCGACGGTATATCGAGTGGAAACACTTTCCAAATCAATGAGAAAGATTCGGCTCATTACGCTTTTTTCCACTACGCACGTAGTTGGTTTGGCGACGAGGCTTCCTACTGTTTAAGTAAGCACTGTAGGTTGGGCTGCTCTTGCGATAAAGATCAGCCTCATTAAAAGGTGCTAGTTCCCAACGACACCAATCATGATATGCCTCAAGATCGTCAAAGATTTTTGATACCTCTGGCTTCATTGTTAGGTATTTGTTAAGCCAACTTGCTGCCATTTTTTACATTCCCTTAAAAAGATTAAAATTTAATAAAACAACCATTTTCTCCATCTTCACTTACTTCGATCCAAATCTCTCGATTAGGATACCTATCCGTGATCACAGCGTGGAGATCTTCTGCAATCATTTCACAGGATTTGAAATTCAATTCAAGTGTGCCTTGATATAACTTTTCCAGCCAACGTTTGAATTGGATAAACTCAATGTCTCTATCATCGTGGAATACTTCAATATATACTTGAAAGTGGAAGATATGACGATGAGGAGTAGCCAAAAAACTGACGTCATATTCGTCGCCAGTTTTAAGTTTGGGGTCTGTTGCGGCTGCTGGGTAACAGTGGATACCTTCTTTACGAAAGGTTACCCATATCATTTTTTTAGGTCTGATGTCTTGCTTGATAATCATGATTGTTTTACTCAAAAAGTCTATTGAAAGGTTTGCTATTTCCGGACATGGTAAATAGTTTTTTTATTGCACTATTAGATATTCTAAATTTATAATTATCCGTATCGTATATTTGTTCAAAATAGCCATATCCTTTAGTTGATATTTTTTCCTTATTTATAAGTTGCTGTTTAGAGCAGTCATAAGCCTCTTTTATTTTATCTTGGATATAAGGATCAGTTAGATCATATGTTTCTGTCTTTTTAACAGTTTTATTATCGTGAGTAACGATAAGAACTGTTTGTGTTTTTTGATATATAGGTGAATCTTTATAATCTGTATTTTTAATATCTTCGACATTCATACTACCTATAGTAAAGGAAGCCTTTGAAGTTTCTAGTCGAGATTTAACTTCTGTATTATAGTCAATAAGATCGACAGGGCCGGCAGTATCAACACGAAACCCCTCTTTAGCTAAAAGAGTTTCTATGTGTCTACCAGCTGCTCCGTTATCAACAGTCATATCTGGTACATGCTCGTCAACAATATTAGTTTTAATCTTGGTTACTTTGATTTTTCTCATTTTAGTCCTTGGATAAGTAGGTCGATTTCAGTTTCGGTTAAAAATAAGTTGTAGGTACTAACATTAGTGACCTTGCCTTCTTTTAATGTTTCCTGTGCGAATTCAATAGTATACATGGTTTTAGGATTGTCACACTGTTTTTTGACTACTCTAATTCTGTAGTCTACTATATTTTTAATAATGAATTCTTTCATAATGGGATATCTCCTTCATATTCACGCCAATCAGTGTAGTTACTGCGACGTTTTAGGTTGTGTAAGTAATGACACCATACACCAGGGTTGCTATGACCCCAAGTAGTGTCGTCGATTTTTAGTACAGCATTATAGTTATAAAGACTAATATAGGGAAGTTTTACACTGATCACGGGAATAAAGTTATTACTTTCGCACCAACCTTGTTCGTGTATAGTGTCAGCGTATTTTGAGTCAAAGTCTAAAGTGACCCAATAGCCCAAGTCCAATAAACCCATAACCATATTGTCCCAATCCTGCCAATCTCCATAAGTTTCTGGACGGAAACTTTGACTAGTGCCAAGATAGATATGTTTTAGGTTGTATACCTTACTCACAATCTCATCAACAGGTTTAACACCAACTACGAACAATGTGCGTTCGCCCTTCATTGGGGTATGTTCCACTTCAGTGCCAATAAAGTAATCTACATCTTGCCTACCTTCTGTGTCTATTGCCATACAATATAACCTCTGCTATAGTTTTCTGGTCTATTCAATGAATCTGCGAATGCTTGTTGCCACTCTGTGTCTCTATTATACGCACGAGTCCAGAACTTGTCAACATCTAAACTACCTTCGTCTATCCATTTAGCAGCATATTCCATAGAATTATGAAATGTTGGACTGCGTGGGCTTGGACGCACAGTCATTACACTGCGCCAAAGTAAATCTTCTTCTTGTTTTTTACTCGCTGCTTTGGCCACACAGTTAACTAGTATGCCATTATTGGCAATAGGATATAAGTCATCACCCTTAAGATCAATGATTACGTCATATTCTCCTTCGTAGGTACTTTTTAGATCTCTGCCAAATAGTTCTTGGTTATGATAGCCCAATACCGTTATGTCAAAGTTAAAGTTATTGATTTTTAGTGTACGATATGCCACACTGGCTAAAAAACCAGAGCCATTAAGTAGTAGCCTTCCACCATCTTTACGTTTGAGGCAGTAGTAGAATTGATTAACAGCGTTGATGCCACAGGCTACTGGTTCAAGTATATAGCGGGGATGAGCCTCTGGGACCTTAATATATTCTCTTGCTCGTACGTTGTAGAAATCGGCGTAAGCAGGTTCACCACGAGTAGCAACAATATCACCAATCTGAACATCATATACCATTTTTCCTACTTCAATTACTTCACCTAAACCTTCGTGTCCCTGCATATTATCGGGTAACGGCCCAAACTCACCTACCATCATATCAACATCACTACGACAAACACCAGTCATAATGTTTTTGACACGAATTTCAGTACTAGCCATTTCTGGTATTATATAGCTAGTCTCATAAAAAGTTCCATTCCCCAAGGTCATCAATAATCTATTCATAGTTTTTCCACCTTTGTGTGTATCCAACTGTCCTGATGGAACTGATCGTCCCAAAATTCTTGGTCGTCTATTTTTTGTATAGCAGTTTTGATCATACGCTTGTAGGCACTCTCTGGACATAAGCCTAATGGTTTAACGTATTTGTGCCCAGTGTATAATTCAAACTCTACTCCGATATTATCTTCTTGTAGACTACGCCAATCTGCTGTAATAGTCCACATGGTTTCCTGACCTAAAAAGCCTAACCTACAATAGTCATCTACGTTATATACACCGTTAGGATTCACAGTACCATAGTCTGTAGCAGTTAGATCGGGTAATGTCCAGTTCTGTTTAACTACCTTACGAGTACGATCTGCTTGGTCATACCAAGGATCCATAGCCATCCAAAGGCTCAGTAAATGTGGAACTAGGTCACGACTAACTCCGCCAAATGCTAGTTCTTTATTAGTAAACCAACTACCAGGATTAGGCACACGATCACGATTAATCCAGTTAAGATTAACAATAACACTGGCATTGGCCAAATCCTTAAACTCTTGAATATCATCTCTGTATTGATTATTCTTAACCATCATTATTCTAGTGTCAGGATGGCCTTCAACCAACAAGTCCCAAGCACTGGCAGTGGCTAATCCAGGCTTTTCAATAAAGAGAATACGTGCCTTATCCACTACTTCTAGTGCTATAGTGCCGTGTGTATAGTTTGGAGTACAGATATGTACAGTATCAAACTTATCAGTATGTGACAATGCCTGTTCAAGATCAGTATAGTCAGCCAATCTTTTAGGATCCTGATCCACAGTGACAACATCGTGACCTAATTCTTGTAGGACATCTTTATATAGTTGTCCGATACCCAAGCCAATAACTAGACTAGTTTTGTTCATTTTTACTTAGTTCGTATTTTTTAAACATTCGTGTCACAGGTTCCATTTCTTTGGCAAACTCTTCGGGTATTCTTTCACAGATCAAGTCCAAGTGATAATCGCTTGGAAAATGTTTAAGCAAACCTAGAGCTTCCTTTCTAACTGCTCGTGGAACTCTAGGACTCAACCTAGGGCTACATAATTGAACAAGAAAGTATTTGGTTGCTATTAGGCTACGATATCTTTCATCAGGTAAGGTCATCTTCGTTTTCCAGTTCAAGTTCTTCTAAACGATCATATTGTTCTTCAGTAAAATCAATTTCATCAACGATTTCGACTTCCTCATCAGATTCAAGATCATCATCGTCTAAGTTAGATTTTACACTAGATTGGCCTACAAAGTCAAATAACTCGTGAAATTTAGGTCCTGCACTTGTGGCTCTTTTACCACTGGCACCCCTAGTGCCAATGACCTGGTCATAAAAGAACCCAAAGTCATCAACTATATTATCGGCCACTGCTCTATTGCTGGTTGAAAATATAGCGTTAACAATATCTCTAAAATAGATACGATCAATTTTTTCTTTTACTAGCATAGCTGGGCAAAGTCCATTATCATATTGACGATTAGCTTCTTGTACAGCATTAATATGATGCCAAATATTATGAGCCATCATAATACCATAACTGAAGCTATCCCAACTAGTCTTATTACTTTTACCAAATTTATTCTTATCACCAGGACCATACACACAAATATCATTAGCTTTAATTTGATCCATTATAGGACTATTTTCAAAACAAGGAAGAACGCCAGAGTTTACTACTACATCTCGATATAACCTAGTATCAGTTTTATATCTTTTATCATCTAAGCCTGCACTCATTCTATAGGTCCATTTAGATCTATCTATGGTTTCAGTTTGATAATATATTTGTCCATTAGCTGTAGCTAAAAATGGACTTGCACAATCATAACTAATAGTAAAATTAGGGTTGTGATATTTTCGTACTGCACGTTGAATATCAGTGAGCAGCACAGCCCATTCTAATTTACTAGTACCAAGAAAGTGCATCCAATCTTGATACCTAGGTTCCAGTAAATTATCAAACCTAAGATCAACAAGCCTTTTTAGTACAAGATGTATATCACACATATTTTGACCACCCATAGCCCAACCATTGAAGTGTTCGTTAGGATATTGTTTAGGATCACTATATTTTTTCATTTGATCGTACCAACGATCTGCTTCGGGGTGGTTTTCACCTTGTAATACGTTCAGGAATTTACAGTTTCCATTACGATTGCGTATAAAGTATTCGTTGTTAATATGTGTACCTGCTACTGCATCATCGAAATCTTCAATTTTAGTTTTAGCCACAGCTTCATTGAAATTGCCAATCCAACTAGGAATATCCAATACCATTCCATAGTCCATTAGCGTATCCATCCATTCTAGAACCTGTTTGCGTTTTTTACTAGCCTTCGGACAATTAGGATCCTTCCAATTACCTTCCCAGCGACCTTTACCAATCTGGAATCCTCCGCTATCACCCAGTACCCAGCTATTTGAGCGATTACGATTTCTAAACATATCTTCACGCCAACTAACTTTACTCAAATCAAGATTAGCGTGTCCAGCACTGTACAAGCACCATTGATAGTAAAATTGGCCCTTTACTGGATCAAGAAAGTTCAAACTTTCCATACCGTTAGTAAAACTAGGTGGAATCCTTGAGGGATCCACATAGTTCATATAACGCTGTTTACCTACAAATGTAGCATAAAAAGTGCTAGTAGCTGGTAAAAACTTAGCATAATCTAGTTGGGTACTGGTGAGATCACGATTCATTTATTTTCTTCTTTTAAATAATCTATGTGTTGCATGCACAATAAAACTTTAATCTGTGTAGGATCAAGTGTACTATTCTTTTCTATACTTAAATGAACCAAAACATTATTATTGTGTAGGTCATTAAGAATATTATTTAGAGTTTGTACAGTATACTTTAGATCCTGCACTTTACTTTGTATTTCTGGGTTCATTTTGTTTGTGCTGGAAGAATATAGTTGTATTCTGCGATACCACTATCTACAGTAATCATCATGGCACCTTGATCACTGATTTTCATAATCATATCTCCGTCCAAATTAAGAATACTTAATACCTGTTGAATAGGCCAATTCCATTCCTGTTTTAATTTTCCTTCTACTTGTGGTTGAAAGATAAACTCACCTGCGTGTGTACTTGCATCACCAAAGCTAAAAATCAAATCTTTATTTTCTACTCTTACTTTGAATTTAGATTCTTCACTGTGAACCTGAGCCTGCAATTTAAGCCTATTCGCACTGTTTATGCTAGGAGTAAACTCAACATCCCAAGATGTTCCTTTAAATTTTACACTTTTAAGTTTTTCATTAATGATTTGAGCACTCATAAATCTAAAATCATTAGTGTAATCTTTATCTGAATTTTCAAAATGAAGACCAGTAGCAACCTCTTCACCATTACGTTTTCCAGTTACTAGCTCAATAGTTGCATTTTCCTTGTACTCTGGATTCTTAAGTAAAAGGTTAAGTTTATCCAAATTAGGCATACCAAAAACTCCCATAAATTCTGTCACTGGATTATGTGTTTTTGCCATTAGAATAACACTACGATCTTCAGCCATACTCTCAATAACAGTTTCTATATCTTCCCCAGTAATTTTAACCAAAGGTAAAAATCCTAGGCTATGTGTATGTGCTACAATATCTGTTAATACATCTTTAATCATAAAAAATCTCCTTTATATATTTTATTTAGAAAAAAGTTAAATGTCAAGACTAAAAATCAAACAATTTATTAAATGTGTTCGATTCTTGTGTGTTGATAATATGCCAGTTTAATACACCGATCAAATTTTCCAGCTTATTATCTATAATAGTATTTTCCATTGCATCATGATCAAATGGAAGTTCCTTAAACCATTGAGGTAATCTTAATTCATCTACAGGGTAAGCTACACTGGTATAGCCTAATGGATTGGATTTTAGTTTACAAACAACGACTTTCATACCATCTACAATCTGCATACTGTATTTGTCACTGTTCATTCTACGTAGTGTATTCCAGTTAATGGCTGCTCTTACGTGACCAGGCAAATTAGCCTTACCTTGTTTGCGTTCTTTTTCCTCATACTCTGTAATATTATTAGCACGACGAGGACTACCTTTCTCCCAACCTGGTCTAGACTTAAAATTAATTCTAAAATCACTTATGTATTCTAATACTTGATCTTCGTTACTACCAGTCAAGACCATTTCTAATACTTTGCTTAAAAAATCCTGTATGAATTCTGGAGTATCACTACGCTTCAAGTCCAAACCCATGGCCTTAATTTTACCAGGTTTATCTTCTACATCCTGACGTTTACCTTCTTTATCATAGTACAGTACGCTATAACGCTTTTTGGTAATAAACAATCCCTTACTGGCCACAAGTTCACGTCCTGCTTTAATCACTTGACCTCTTGATTTAGGACAATGAAATGCTTCAAGCATAAAATCAGGGAAGGTTTTATTCACTTCTTCGGCTACGCCGTCATATAGTTGAATAATAGTTTCCTTGGTCCAAGGAATCAATCCTTTGTTAATATCCTTTTGTAGTGTACGATATGCGCTAAAATATGCACTATCAGTGTCACCATAAATTATGCTACGACCAACGTGATCATAGTCGCCTGTGATCACTTCATTTATCTTAGCTGCCATATGCTTGGTAATTTGTCTTCCACTAAGGGTAGTGCTTTGACCAATGCGTTTATCAAAAAACCTACAGCCAGGATTAAGAATAGCACCATAAAGACTATTTAGATTAATCTTCTTAACCAACTGTCGTTTATCCCAATATTCTTCCTCAATTTTATTTCCAGCATTGATAGCATCCTTTAGTTTAGCCTGCATTTCTTTACGCTCTTTATACCAACGTTCTAAAAGGCCAGGTATCACACCTTCCTTCTCATAGGTAAAGATTGTACCATTAGCACTGAGCATCCATGGTTGATTACTTTCGAAGATTAGTTTATATGCTTCGGCAGCACTGACCATATCACGATTACCATCTTCCCAATCAATAACAATTTCAGTGCCAATTTCCTTATTCATTACAGCATCGTATTCCATACTGCCAAAGCGTCCTTCCCAACTACCTGCAAAACTTTTGCCTTTGGCCATTTGTTCTTGCATATATGCACCAGTCATTGTTTGACGTAATTGGCCAACAATAGTTTCTGGACCCATGTTTAAAGCACGAATAGTTGATGGATATAGACTGTTAATATCCACGCTGCCTATCCAATCGTGTATACCTTCTTTAGGATGAGCAACATAAGCACCTGCGGCACTACCATCATCACGTTCAGCCATCTTAGTACGATTGGGTACTGCTAGTCCTCTACGATGTGCCTCATTGATAATGGCCTGTTCTGTGACTGCCACAGCACCCATTGTAGTCTGTAGTAGTACAGTATTTTCGTGGGCCAGTGTATTGGCCAGATCAATAAATCTTAATTTACGATCTAGTTTATCCAACAAGGCCACGTCTTGACGATTGTATTCAATGAACGTGGCAAAGTCATTGTTGTACAGTTGGTCTAGTGTGCCTTCGTAGACTGTTTTGCGTTCGCCGATTTCCATTTCGCCGATAGCGTCCAACCTGTAGGTGTGCCTTTCTTCATAGGTGTACCTACGGTATAATTCGAGGCTGTCGAGGTGTACTCGTCCCACCAAGTCATAGGTCGTGGCTGCTTTGCCAAACTTTTCATATTCCCTCCGTTTAGGATAGTGGTTCCAAAGACAAAATCTGCGTGTATCATCTTTACTCAATGCTTTAGTCACACGATTCACAGTGTAGGGAATATCATAGCCCTCACTGTTCCAACCTGTTATAACATCGGCATCTTCAATCAAATGTAAGAAAGTGTCCAGCATTTCTGCTTCACTTTCAAAAAGTTGTGTATTAGGAAATTTAGCTACAAGTTCTTCTGCTTCACTTAGACTCAATGTTTTAGGTGGCACTGCCAATGTGACCAATGTGTCCAGCCATTGTAAATGTATGCTTATAGCAGTGATTGGCATAAAGGCATCATCTGGTGATGCATATCCACGTTCTGGATCAAAGTCTACTTCAATGTCAAAAAATGCTACATTGATTTTTGGGGCTTCATCATTTAAGTAGTGTTCACTCAAGCAAACAAAGATTTGATTAATATCAGCTTCGTAGATACGTTTGTTTGAATTGATTTTAAGTTCTTTATGAAAATCCTTTTGTGTTTTACAAATAGTTCTACTTACTGGTGTACCATATATACTGGTATATTTTCCTTTGGGATCCTCATAGTAAAAAATATACTTGGCAGGATATTCTACAAAGCGGCGTTGACCCTTGCGGTCACGCTCCACAACCTTGACAATATCATTGTCTCGGTCGAAATAAGCATCGACATACATAATAATCTCCTATGTGACTTCAGGCTCACAAATACCAAACTTGCGACTTATGGCTCGCCAACCTTACCAATATACTTTAATTATGCCTACAACATAGATTAAAGTAATAACTATCTGCATGGCTATCAAACTCCATTTGCGCCATATCCAACCTAATATTACCCATCCTAAGTTTCCAAAAAATAATACCCAAAGATTTAATGGAAAAATATTGAAACTGGTTAATGCCACACCTGCTAGCAATACTATTGAACATAGCCATTCAAACGCAGTAAGCATCAAATTTTTTTGGTAATATCCAAAATTGCTTCTACTTCTTTCCAATCATTATCGTAGTTGCTCCAATCACCCTTATGAGCGATTTTGATAGCACGATTAATAATGCTGGTCTTTATATTTAGTTCCTCGGCCACTGCTCTTACTGTATCTTTCAAACCATCTTGTAGGTCTTCGATTTCACGTAGTACAGTACTGCCTTCGTTAATAAGTTTTTCTAGTTTAGCCTTTTCTTCAGGCCCGTAAATTCTTGTTGACATAACAGCTCCTTGACCTGTTTATTATATATTTTATTTAGGCCTAGAGCAAGTATTTAGGTTATCAAAGATCAATAGGAATATTATTTCTAATCAGTTGAGCTCGAACTTGGGCTACTTTATCACCCAATAATTTTGATTCTGCTGGAGTAAATCCATTATCTGGATCTTTTAGTTTGGCCTGTATTTGATCTACCATATCAACTACTTTACGTCCACCTCGACCTGCTCGTCTTGCATCTGCTGCTGCCCCTGCTACATATCCTCCTAGGCCAAGAGTTATACCAAAAGGAGTTAATTTTGCTGGTATACTTAGTGCATAGGCCAAACCACTAAGTGTACCTAATGCTGCTGAACCTAAATCACCTTCTTCAAAATCTCGTTGAATTTGACGTCCTTGGTCAACCAAACCCCATAGACCAACTCCAGCCCCTATAAAAGGTGCTGCTTTTTTAGCAAAATTACCAGCAGTCCTAGCAATATTGCCAGCAGTCTTAAGTCCACCCAATGCTTTTTGTCCAAAGCTTTGTCCTGCTGCTGCTGTGGTCGCTGCTGGTGCTGCTGTTGTCGCTGCTGGTGCTGCTGTTGTCGCTGCTGCTTCACCGATCCATGAATTATTCGTATATTCGTCTATATTTTGATCTGCTCTTTCAACTATTGATTTATATTTTTTTATTTGTTCAGTTGGGTCGTTTCTTTGGCTCTCTTTTAATTGTGCTTGTTTCACTAGTTTATCTAATAGCTCAGCCATAGCCTTTACTTCAGGTCTTACAGCATTAGGATCTGTTGGCTTAGTATCTGCTGGCTTAGTAGTATCTGCTGGATTAGGATCTTTTGGTTTTGGATTTGAACCACCGTCAGTATCTGTTTCTGGTGGTGGTTTTGTTCGTTGACCACCTTTTATTGCCTTACCTGATCCTGGAGGAGCATCAGGCATCTTAGCTGCTTCTGGATGTTTAGCAGTGATCTCTGGAAATTTGGCCATAGCAGCTCTAGTATATTTGCCCATTAGCCCATCTACACCGTCATTTTCAAATGGACCAAGATCGGCACCTGCTGCCTTGAGATCTTGTTGTAGTGCTGCTACTTTTGGATCACCTGATGTAGGTTTATCAATAGCGTTATCTACTTTACGTACATCTGCTTGAGTGGCAGTTGTAGGTTGTTGTTTATTTTGTTGATCCATGGGACTGTCTGGAGGTACTATACCAGGAGTTTGTCTTGGAGCAGTATTGCCAGTTGATAGTTGTTGTGCTGCGGCCATTAATCTTATTTCGGTTTCTTTATATAGATTAGTAGGAACAGGTTTACCATTTATTTCTACAGGCACACCACCACGACTTTTTACTTTAATATTATTTGGATCTATGCCCATTTGTTGGGCTAGTTCTCTGGCTCTTTGTTTAGATTGTTGCTCATTAGGTACTGGTATAGTTTCCTCTTCAACTAATCTAATATATTGTCGTAAAATACTCATAACGTATTTATTAAAATTTGACAATTTGTAGGATCGAAAGTATAATGTACATATGTAAACTTAATTCATTAAAGTCATGAAAAAATTACTTGTTGGTTTATTATTGGTTAGCCAAACTACATTTGCACAGGTTAATAAGGACGTTCCCACCTACGTTTTTGACATAGGACGTATGAATCGAAAGGTCACATTAAATATTATCACTGTTGAAGATCCAGTTAAATCTTGTGCTGAAGTTAGTAAAAAGTTTAATTTTGGTTGGAGTTTGCCCAGCGAAAGTTGTGCGTATTGGACTACAGACTTTCAAGAATGCACCATAATTCTAGCTAGGAGAACTACGATGCATCATATTGGTCACGAAATGTTACATTGTATGATTGGCAACTGGCATTAAATTTTGATACTTCGAATCATATTTAGAATCCTATCATCCTCTGGTATATTGACCTTACCTTCTTTGACAGGAGTCCATTTTCTTGTTTTGGCATCATAGTAACCCGGTCTACCCTGTGATGTTTGTATGGGCTCACCGTTAGGACCAGTTTTACCAGGAACTACATTTTGTCCACCATTAGTTGCTGGCTGATTTGCCATAGCTTGAGCTACATTGGCATCACCTGTTCCAGGTTGAGGACCAGGAGGTACCACCATAGGAGCAGGAGATCCAATTGTAGTGGGCAATCCTGGTCCTGATGGATCATTATTAAAACCTTGAGCATGTCCGCCTGCGTTGGCAGGATTCCATTGAGTTGCTTTCTGAGCACCTGCTGTACCACCTGGTGGTTTAGCTCCAGGGTACTGTTTTGCACCGCCTAATTCTCCAGCATACTTAGCTGCAATCTCTGGCTTACGAGCCATAGCGTCTCTGGTCTTAGGACCAATTTTTCCATCTGGAGTTACACCTAATTCTCGCTGCATATTCATTATTGAAGCTATTTGATCTTTACTGCCAGCAGTAGCAGGCTGTGCTCTATTTAAAGCCTGCTGATCTGCTGCTGGACCTAGTGGACTATTTTGTCCACCAGTAGCTGCTGGTTCTTCAGGTGTTCCTGGAGGTTCTGAAATTAATGGACTAACCTTTGGAGGTAATGGAGTATAAGGATCGCCTGTCTCAGGATTTATACCTGGAGGTACTACCATGGGTGCAGGAGATCCAATTGTAGTGGGCAATCCTGGTCCTGATGGATCATTATTAAAACCTTGAGCATGTCCGCCTGCGTTGGCAGGATTCCATTGATCACCAGTTTTTCGTTGGCCCTGTGGACTTGTCGTTTGTAAATTACCTCCGCTTGCCACTCGTACAGGCTGACCTGATCCATCACGCACAGGCTCTGCATTGGGATTTTTTCCATACCAAGGACCATCTGTTTCTTGATTCCAACCGTCTGGAGGTAACTCGCCACTAGCCTGTCTTGCTTTATAGTCTGCTGCATTTTGTCTAAAATAATTCCCTATTTTATCTGAAAATTCATTTACAGGTCGAATATCGTCATAAACACCAAATTCTTTCATTAATGCTCTAGCAATACTGCCTTCCTTAGTTGGTTTATCTCTTGATCTAGCAGGCTTAAATCCTGGTTGCGCTCGTTTAGCAGATTGTTCAGCATCATCTGCTGCCTTGTACATGCCTTTTTCTTTGAACTGGTCAATATGTTTTTGCCAGTTCTTAATCTTTTCTGCATCAGTGCCGCCCTTATATTCAACTACTGGTGCTGCTGACTCAGAGATATATTTTTTACCTTTTTCAATAGCATCAATACGTGCTATAAGATTTTTCATATTCATAGTTTAGTCCTTATCGCTACCGTCTGCTTTTTTATGACTCTTGTAGCCTTTGTTTTTCATATGCCAAGCTAATGCCCAAGGATTCTTTTCCTTGCCATCTTTGGTCTTACCCTTGGTAAGTTCAGGGTGTTTTTTCATTGCCTTCACTGTGCCCTTAAAACCAGGTGGGCTTTTTTCCTGTAAACCTTTTTGTTGTGCTGCCATTATATCACGTTTAACATTTGCCATTGCCATAGTTTGTGCTATTTGATGACTAGTGGCACTATTTGGATTACGCAAATATTGTTGATAATATTTTTTATAGTTAGGATGATTGACAATTTGATCTCCAGTCACACCACTCAATGTGCCTGACATTGTTTGTTGTTCCATCTTCACACAGTTATCCACCGTACGACGACCTTTCTTCTTTGTGCCCATACGCTTGTAGCCTTTCCAGCAGGCCTTACCATCTACACCTTTTTGCTTTTCTTCAATCATACGCACGATGTTTTTTAGTTCTGGATAACTTACTGTTTCTAATGTATCTTTTTTAACACCACTTACTGATTCTAAAATATAGTTGATGTATAAGTTTTTTAGATTACTCTTAGCACCGCTGCTCAGTTGTAGGTAGTAACTATCAGGAAGTTTTAGATCACGCTGTATAGATTCATATAATAGTTTTGCTCTAGAATCTCCTAGTCCTTCCGCTATATCTTTCTTTTCTTTTTCTTCACGCTCTTTTTTCTGCTTGTCTAGTAAATCTTGTAATCTTTTAGCACAAGCATCCATATCATATCCGGCACGTTTCATAGAGTTTTTAAACTTCTGTTGTGCCGATACTTTTTGATATCTGGCTTCTGCCACACTTTTCTTAATTTCTCCTGTTTTAGGATTTTCGTGGTCACCTTTATTCGCACCTGATTTATATACTTTTTTACCAGTGCTTGGACTTATATGATATTCACCTTTATTATCTTTACCAATAGATTTTACTTTATATTTTGCTCCACTGCCTTCCCCCATCGTAGGACGATCAATAGTCAGTGTGATAACATCGTCTTCAATATATCCTGTAGCAGATACTCTTGGCACACCTGGGCCTGGGCTGTATCTAGCACGAAGGTCGCCTTGTAATACCACAGCATATTCTTTACCACCTAATACAACTGATGCCTTGGGAATGACATTTCCGCCTTGTTGAGCAAAACTAGGTCCACTGCCTTCCCCCATCGTAGGACGATCAATAGTCAGTGTGATAACATCGTCTTCAATATATCCTGTAGCAGATACTCTTGGCACACCTGGGCCTGGGCTGTATCTAGCACGAAGGTCGCCTTGTAATACCACAGCATATTCTTTACCACCTAATACAACTGATGCCTTGGGAATGACATTTCCGCCTTGTTGAGCAAAACTAGGAGACATAGTTCCATCTGGTTGAGGTGAGACTCTTTCTGTTACTTTTTTAGCTAATTTCTTTTGTGATTTTATTTTTCCTGCTGATTCTTTGGTAGTCTTTGTCGGAGGTAGAGTTGTAGGCTTAGGTGTTTGCGGGGTTGTTTGTGTTTTTGATTTTTTCTCTGCATCAACTTGTGCCTGTGTTTTCTTCCCAGAAAGTATGTCTACTATTTCATCGGGGGTATAGTCTTGTTCGTATATAGGCTTTTTATGTTTTTCCTTACCCTGTTTCTGATCTTTCTTTTTATCCCTATGTTTGCCCGCACCTGTTTGTGGGCGTAGTGGACCTTGTCTTGGTTTTTGTGGAACACGAGCATCTTCCATCATACGATCTACAATTCTGCGTACCTGCTCACTGCTTTCATAAGTTTCTTGAACACCACCAGCACCTATTTTTTGTAGGGCTCTTTGTGTAGCTGGACCTAACTCTTCCCAACGTAAACCATAGTATGTTTTTTCCTGACCATCCTGTATAACTGTGATATTAAAAGTATCAGGTACTTTATTACTGATTAAAATAAGTTTGCCAGTGTGTGTATCCCTAACACCTTTTTGACCATTATGATCTACAGTGTCAAACCCATCACCTAAGTTTCCTGCAGGCTTTGGCCTTCTAGTTTTGTTAGCAAATGCGTTAGGTGCATTTGGATCCTTTGGGGCTCTCATTGGAGGTTCAGCAAGATGATCAGGTTCTGCTGCTGGTCGTATATAGTTTGGATTCTTAGACAACCAATCTAATGCGGCTTTGGCATCGTCGGCTGAAATCAGCTTTATTCCTGGAGCACCGCTTGCTGCCTTTTCCAAATAGCCAATGCCATAGTTAACATATGGAGGTGGAGTATTTGCTTGTTGCGCTGCCTGTTCAGGAACCTTATAGCTACCTGGGTCATCTATATTGACTCTTTCAACTATTCTAATATATTTTGCTAGACTCACGATTTCAAACGTCCATCTTTTTCAGCACTCTTAAGCATGGCAGCACGATCACTATAACCCTTTACACCAGGCTTAATATCTTTTGCTGCTTTTTTTTCACCTGCTGTAGGATTCTTAACGTGCTTCATTGTGGTCTTGGCCTGATGACTGGCTTCACTCATACTGCCACATTCTTTTATACCATGTACTGGACAACTTTTACCTTTTGGGCTATGATTACATTTGGCTGCTTCACTTACCTTCTTATCCTTGGCTGCTTTTTTCATTGGCTCTTTTTTGTTGCCATCCTTGTCCAAGTCGATATAATCTGGTTTGGCTGCTTCTTTAAATGGCTTACCTGACTTAGCAGCGGCCTTAGCACGACTACCCCATACTTCATCTTTAGGAGTTTCTACCTTGCCATCACCATCATAATCCTTTTTAGCCTTTTTTGACTCAGATGTTTTCTTACGTATGCTATCTACACTATAGCCTGTGCTCTTATGATCACGTCCAGCACGATCACGTACATCACCTTCGCTTTCACCCTCATCTGCATCATAGTGAACGTTCTTAGTCTTAGCACCATCTTTGTGCATTAGTTTTACGCTGTACTGTGATTTAGTACTGGCAGCAGCCTTTTTCTCTGCTGTACCAACACCTTTACCAGCCCTATGACCTGTAGCCTCAGATGTTTTTTGACGAATACTATCTACACTATAGCCTGTGCTCTTATGATCACGCCCAGCACGATCACGTACATCACCTTCGCTTTCACCCTCATCTGCATCATAGTGAACGTTCTTAGTCTTAGCACCATCCTTGTGAACTAGTTTTACACTGTATTGTTTTTTAGTGCTGGCAGCAGCCTTTTTCTCTGCTGTACCAACACCTTTACCAGCCCTATGACCTGTGGCTTCTTCTACTTTTTCATCCTTTTTCTTCATCTTTAGAGCCTGGGCTTTCTTAAGAGCTTTCATTTTCTCTTTAGCTTCCATTAGCTTGTGACCAAGAATTTTCTTTTCTTCAGGAGTGTACATATCACTCATTTCAAGTTTTTGTCCATACTCGCTGAATTTCATTTCATATTCTAGATAATGATATACACTGGCCATATAGTCTGCGGCCTTGGTGATTTTAGCCTGTACCCAACCATCTAGTTGTGCATTATCTTCCATCATTTTAAATAGTTTTAACGCATATCTAGCCGTCTTATAAAGGTCGGCCTTGGCCATCTTACCTTCATCATCATGTTCTGGACTTGGTATTGTACCTTGTTGCATAATAGGATCCATGTTCTACTCCGAATTTAGTATATTTATCGTTTTAATATAGTTTGACCAAATAAGCTGATATCAGTATCTATAGCGTTTTTAGCTGTTCCGTTAGAGTTTTTTGGTGTTTCTACTCGTGGTGGTTTGGGCTTACGACCTTTACCATATTGTTTTATATTGCCTATAGCTATATGAGGATTAGGCACTGCTACTACATTTCCTGCACTTGTAGCACCTGCACTAGCCGTTTCAAATAGCTCTCTCAGTCTCATTTATATTCCGTATTGATTACGCTTGATCTTGGCCACAGGGCTAACTTTATTAGTGGTTTTAAGTTCAAGACTACGCATATCACCTTTGTTTAAATCTTTGTATTTGGCACCTACTGCTTTACTGGCCTTTTTGAACATGTCATTTTCAACCTCTGTATAAGGGTGTATGCTTTTACTTTTGCCAATCCAACTCTTAGCATCTATATCAGGAATAGTTTTACCATCAGTTGCAGCCATGGCTTGGCCTAACTTAAAAGCCACATAGTCACTATTCCAACGTTCGGCATCACTATAGATACTAACTCCTCTTGTTGGTTCTTTTTGTCTCTTGGTAAGTTTACCTTGTTTACGTTCGTTAATGATCTCACGTATTTTCATCGCATACCCTTTCCAATAGGCTTCTCACCTGTGAGATATGGTAAGCTAAACCATAGTTGAAACCATTCTTTAGTACCTGGTTTAATATTATGTTTCTTTTGTAGTTCACCCTTCTCATTACCACTTAAACTGATATTGATGCCAGAGTAGGGATCCACTGGGTCGTACTTAACATAGCCCTTAAACTCATTAATACCTGCTAACTTTTTTAGTTCGCTCAGTGTCATTGCTTAAACATATCCTTCTGTCCAAATACGCTTTGGAATTGATTACCTAACATATTCTTTAACTTGTCTCTCTGATCTGCTCTAAGTATGATTTGATTACCATCAAACTTAAATCCCATACTGCGTAGTTTAGGTAGTAGATCAGTTTTCAATAATGTGTACTTAAACGTATCTGGTTGTGCCACAGCGTGTCCACCCATCTGTGTATTAGGCTTACCTGGTATGGCCACACGATGTCTCTTACCATCTGGACCTACCACAAAGTGATCTACACCACTGGCCTTACGATCTGGTTCGCCTGGTTCTTTATCTACATATAGTTTATAGCGTTCATCGCCACCCTGTTCTATATAGTCTTTGATTTGATATAGTTCCGGGCCCTGTTCGCTACGCATTACACTGGGTGGGAATACAAACTGAGCCTTTTCAGCACCAATAAAGTCTACATCACGTAAACTATCTTCAAGTTCTTGTATAGCAGTGGTAGCATCTGTAAATAGGAAGTTTACTCTCAATGGACGAACTTTGCCACCCTTCTTATCCTTAATACCAACAGCATTGGCTTTTTGTACAACTTCTTGAGGACGGGTACCAAAGTCTCCAACAACACGTACATTGCCTGTGTTGTCTAGTTTGAATACGATATATAGTGTGCCACTGGGCTGTTCTAATTCATATAGTCTCATTTCCTTAACCTTCTTTTTAGGTTTAGCAGCAGTCATCTGTGCCATACGTTCTTTAGCCTTACGCATAAGATCCATAACTGTATCGTCATCAATCTCTGGGCTCATAGCATCACGCCAAACTGCGAATTGTTCTCTTTCACTCTTGCTTGGATCAGTCAATACCTGACGCATTGGTGTAGCACGTGGTCCTTCTTCACCAGCACTGGGATCACCAGTCTCTTGTCGACTTATAACATCTAAACTGTCGAAGTTAAAGGGAACTTCACCTTTCTTATTAGGTTTACCATTATATTGTTTAAGATATTGGAAAGCAGTGACCTGATCAGCACCAACTACCACTGTGACATTATTATAACCTTGTTGATTAAGATTAGTTAGTACTCTTGTTAGATCTGGTAGTTCATCTGTAGCAGTTTGAAATATATGACTGCTATCAGGGAACACACGTTTATAGATGCTGAGTTTTTCTTCAGGTTGTAAAGGGTCATCAGGACCATATGTCCTACTAACCACAAAGTAAGGATCACCTCCAATCTTATCGCTATAGGTTAGTACACTACTGGCCAACATCATATGACCTTTATGCCCCATACCTCTACCCCAACCTACTACAGCAGTGTTTTTTTCTCCGGTACGTGCCAAATTTTCAAATAGTTGTCTGAGCCTCATTCGTCTTTCCTCGGGGCCCAGGCACCTTGATCTATGGCCTTAATAAATTGTCCTGGTAAATCATTTTGAAAAGTAGTACCAGGGTGTGCGCTGACATAGCCTTCTGGACGAGTTTGTCTAATACCACTGTGTGTGGCAGTGCTTAGATTTTGAATCATTTCCATTTTGGCCTTTGTCAATAGTTCTACAGCAGTTAATACAGCATCTAAACCAGCACGATCTTTTAATATTGTTTCGGCCTGTTTGGCACTGACATTACGACCTACCCATTCAATGAATTTTTGTTTAACACCTACAATACGTAGGTTTTGATTATAAAATTTATAAAGAATATCTCCTGGTTTACTTAATCCTGGCTTAGGGGCTAGGAAATTATTAATTAGATTAGCATTTTCTTTTATGAAGTTTTGTATGCTATCTAGATTATTATCAATAAATTCAGGTGTTTGTTCTGCGTATGTAGTGCCTTGAACAATAGTATCAGGTGTTGAAAATTCTTCGGCATTAGGAAGTCTACCCTCATCACTGCTGCCTAACTCTGGGTAATAGCCAGTAGCAGCTACCATTACCTTAGCACTTCTTATTCTACGGCCTAGGTCACTATTTTTACCAATATGGAAAGTAGTGATATTTGGAGTGAATTCATACTCCTGTGTCTGAGGATTTAGTATAGGTTTAGCTGGTGAACCATCGGGTTTCGTGCCAGGATAAAATAGTAGCCCACCCTCTATAAATCCATCTTCTGGACTGGCCTGTTCAAAATAAGGCCAAAGACTGGATAGTTGTTTAGCATATTGACGACGTTGAGCAAGTTTGTCTGGATCTGCCTTGCCAGTACCCATTAAAAATTTTTGTACTTCTTCCGCACTTCTTGGTATTACACTAGTACCATTAGCTAGTTCTGTTTTGCCACGTTTGATATAATCCCAAGCATTTTTAGGGATCATCATAAACATACCGTCTTGTTTACCCCAATATACTACAGGACTCCCATCCCATTTTAGTTCAATGTTGCCACCTTGACTACTCATATATCTCATACGTTCTACGGCATGTAGGCCACCTTGAGCACCATTAGTAAAAACTAAGTCCTCAATATGTTGATACTTACGTCCTATAGTTGGTGCTGCTGCTTCAAAAAACTTTTGTTCTGGGCCTTTTAATGGAGCACTTTTCCAACTTTGTCCACCAGCAGCCAAACTATAAATTTTTTGTCGTGTAGCAGCATCAGGTAGTGCTGCCATAATACTTTCCACACTGCCTAAACTACGGGCACTAGCATTTGGGCCAATTAGATAACGTGCTATTTCATCTAAGTCAGTGCTGATCAAATCTGCTTTTTTGCCTTGTTCATTTCTAGCATATAGACCCTCGTCTGGACTCCATAGCAAGTTTTGACTACTGGCCAATGCGTTCATGATCATTTGTTTATGTACACCTTTATATGAGCTACCTTTTGGTATTTCATGTACATGGAACTTGTGTACATTAGCAGCATTGCGTACTACTTTGACGTCTACTTGATGACAAGTTGATCCAAATGGTAATCTAACGTGTACTGTGACTGCTATGCGTTTGGTTTCTAACCCTTTGCTGTTTAGATACTTTTCTAACTCTATGCGTATCTTTTTAGGATCTTCTTCATTGAATAACTGAGCAGCAGTGTCCAAGTCCACCATAACATCTAAATCACCACTCATAACACCTGGTGTTGGTGTTGCTCCGCTGCCTATTCTATATACTTTGAGTCCTGTGCCTCTAAGATATCTTTCAAGTTGTGCTTCAATTTGAGGAGCCTGACTTTGATCGAATGGTTCACAATCGTCCCAAATATTGCCACCCTCCATCAAAGGAGTACGTACCTTAGAGAACAACTCACGCAGCATCATTTATAAAGACCGTCCTTCATATTTTTTACTTCAGTATCGTATATATGATGTGCTACTTGTTCTGTAAATTCTTCTTCTAAAGTATCATCCAATTCTTTAATAGGAAATTCTTTTCTATAGCTTTCGTAGGCTTTTTCAATAACTTTTTTGAATACTCTGTGAGTAAACTCACCACCGCTTTCTAATTGTGCCTTACAGGTTTTTAATACTGGAAAGAAATGACGACGATAAAAATCATCATTGTTATGCATAAAAAATACTAGATCTTCTGCTAGATCAAATTCGTATGCCCCCATTGCATCCTTAATAGTCTTTTTAGGACCACTATGTAGCATATCTTCAATTGGGAGTTCTTTGTCACCAAACATTTCAAATAGTTTCATATCACCAAGCCCTACAACTCCAATAACGAGCTTTCCATTTTGGACCAGGATTGGCACAATTATGTCTTGCTCTAAAATTTTTACGTCTACTAGGTATGTGACGTTTAATACTTAATTCTTTATCACCAAAGTTTACTTTAACAATTTTACCATTTGGTTTACGCACATATACTTTAGACTTTTTAACATCACCCTTCATGGGTTTACCTATAGGAACATTCTTACCTTGATGCATGGCTTCTGCTGCTCCCCCTACCAGTTTACCCTTAGGGTTAGTAGGCCCAGGACTGCGTAATTGTCCAGCCTGACCTATTTTATGTTTGCCTAATCCAGCAAATGGCCAACTGGATTCGTCTAATTCTTCAAAAAATGTCATTCCAATTTCTTGTAATAAGGATAATGCTAAGTTATCAAGCTCAACTAATATGACATCTTCAGATACTAGTAAAACATCCGTTTCAATAGCATCTCTCTCATTGAGATCAAAATAGAAGCCATCTCCAGGATGTATATCTAAATCCTCGGACTCTACTTGTTCTACATATTCTAATATACTTTTATTAGTCATAGCGATTCCCACTTAATATTTATCGATATTAAAGGGAATAGTATAGCCAAATTTAAGCAGGATTTTTTACAACTCGGTCGATTCTTTGTATATTTGAACCTAAAAACATCTGTACCATGCTTAATGTTTTAGCGTCTTTTACATAGAAATAACTGTCACCACTACGCCAACCACGTCTAACATGGTCACGACAACGTCTAGGCATACGGATTTTATCATTTCCTGTACACCATTTAAAGAAACTTTCATTGTTAGGAACACGTTGTGTTATGGTGATTTTGAAGTCATAATCAATGCGTTTGAGATAAACTGTATTTTTTTCTAGTACAGGCCTAGTGTCCTCGGGCATACTGATATATTTGACATAATCAAAAAGTTCTTTACTTACCTGTTTAAAATCATCAAACTTATCTGTGTAGAAAGTTAGGAAAGGACTACTTACCATAAGTTTATAGTCACTGACCTTTTGAAATGCTTTTACTATATTAAATGCTCGGTCCAAGTCACTAGCAACGCCGTTATAAACCCAACCAGGAAAAGTTTTATTTTCCCTCCAGTGGGCGATTTTTTCTGCGGCGTCCTCAATGTCCCTACCTCTAAAAGTTGTGGCAAGTTTAGATACGAGAACTATCTTATACCTATACAGGTCTAAAAACAGTTTATTGGTTTTCTTTGTGGGTAATAATTTCAAGTGGTTCATTATCTGTAACTCTACTTTGTCTTATGCGTTTTGTCAATGTAATTTGGTCACCGTCTAAGCCAATAACCAAACTACCTCCATCTTTAAGTTCACCAAATAACATCATACGACTTAATGGGCGTTTGATCTCTTTGTCGATCACACGCTGTAATGGACGGGCACCCATTTTACTATCAAATCCTTTTTCAATCAAATGATTTATAGCAGCATCGTTAATTTTAATGCGAATGCCCTTGTCTGATACTTGTTGTTTAAGTTCGTCAATAAACTTAACAACAATCTTATACATAGTTTCTTTTGTAAGTTTGCCAAATGTGATAATAGCATCCAATCTATTTCTAAACTCAGGCGCAAAGAATTTCTTAAGATCCTTATCATCATAATCCTTTTCCTGTTTGCCAAAGCCTATTTGATTCTTTTCAGCACTTTGAGCACCAGCATTGGTAGTTAAGATAAGGATGATATTACGGCAATCCGCTTTTTTACCGTTGCTGCCTGTGACAAAGCCATTATCCATCATCTGTAGTAGGATAGTACTTACATCTGGATGACTCTTTTCAACCTCATCAAATAGTAGTACACAATAGGGATTTTCTTGAATCTGTGTAATTAATAACCCAGCGTTTTCCTCAAAGCCAACATAACCTGGTGGGCTACCAATCAGTTTACTTACGCTGTGTTTTTCTTGATATTCACTCATATCAAAGCGTATGAGTTTGACACCAAGATATTTGGCCAATATTTTAGCTGTTTCTGTTTTACCACAACCAGTCGGACCCATAAAAACAAATGATCCAATTGGTTTATTCTCAGGCTTAAGACCGGCACGGGCAACTAGAATTTTATCCACCAGTTCAGTCACCGCAGTAGCTTGTCCAAATACTTCGCCATTAATCTGTGTTTCAAGATTAGCCAAATTATTACTTTCAGTTTCAGCAACCTGTTCTTCAGGCATTTGAATAGCCTGTGCTAGTTCATATTGAATTTCACTTTCACCAATAACACGTTCTTGATCCATCTTTAAGTTAAAACGACTACAGGCGCAGTCAATAAGATCAATAGCTTTATCAGGAAGTTTCTTATCACTTTGATATTTTATACTCAATTTAATTGCTGTTTGTATTGCATCATCTGTAATTTTAACTTTATGGAATTGTTCGTAATACTTTTTTACACCTTTAAGTATTTGTACAGTAGTTTCCATATTGGGTTCGTCCACAGTGATACGTTGGAAACGACGCATTAGAGCACGATCTTTTTCAAAATATTTTCTATATTCTTCCCAAGTAGTACTAGCAACTACTTTGATATTTCCCTTACTCAGTGCTGGTTTCATCATATTGGCTAAGTCGTTAGCACTATTACCAGCACTACCTGCTCCGCTGATCATATGAGCTTCGTCAATAAACAATATAGTTTTTCCTTTAGTTTGTAGACCTTTCAATACCATTTTAAAACGTTCTTCAAAGTCTCCTCTGTATTTGCTACCAGCTAACATACTACTGATATCTAAACTGTATACTTTGTATTCTTTTAGGAATTCTGGAACGTGACCTTTTACAATATTAAATGCTAGGCCTTCTGCAATAGCAGTTTTACCAACACCAGGATCTCCAACTAGCATTACGTTGTTTTTATTACGACGACCCATAGCTAGAGCAATATTTTCTAGTTCACTAACACGACCAATTACAGGATCTATTTTATTCTTTTTAACACTTTCATTAAGATTTGTAGTAAAGGCCTTAAGAGCACGATCAACCTGATGATCTGCTACCTGTTCATCTTCATCAACCTGTACCTCATTTTGTAAGTAGTCTGCAAACTTATTTTTATCAATGCCTGCCTGTTGTATATAGTAACTGGCATAGCTACGCTTTTCACCCATGATGCTGACAAATAGATCACTGATCTCCATAGTTTGACGACCATTGAATAAAGCCTGTGTGAAAGCACGATTAAGTACACGTTCAACTGCCTGTGTTTTCTTTGGCTTAGTAACGTCTTCTTTTATAATATCGTCAAGTTTAGTTTTTAGATAGTGATCTAAATTTACCTTAATATACTCTGAATCTGCTCCGTATCCTTGTAATGTACTAATAAAATGTTCTTCGTTGAGCATACAGAACAGTAAGTGTTCTATGGTTAGATATTCGTGCTTTAAACTTTTGGCTAATTCAATAGCCTGTTCAAATACTGCTTTAAGCTTGTCGCTGGGCTCTACCATATTTTTTCCTTAATTTGTTAAACTTTCTAGTGGCTAAATCTTGCTTTAATTTACTTACTCGATCAATCATACAAATTCCATCTAAATGATCTAACTCGTGTAAAAAACATTTAGCATCAATGCCGTGTAGTGATATTACAGCATTATTACCTTGGCTGTCAAGATACTCTGCAACCACTACCTGAGGTCGTTTAATAGGAATGAGTAGTCCTGGAAAACTTAAACAACCTTCGATTGCTTCAATTTGTTTGTCGCTTGCTGCCTGTAATTTGGGATTGAACATGGCAAAAGGTCCCATTTCTAAACTCATATCTTTGGGGAATATAGTTATAACTCTGGCCCTTATCCCAACTTGATTTCCACTGAGACCTATACCACGTTCTTTTACCATTAATTCTACCATTTCTTTTTCCAATTGCATTGGATCCATAATGGGATTATCAAAGTCAAAATCTGGCATTGATTCTCTTAATATTTCATTTGGGAAGGTTATCAATTTCATTTTTTATATCCTCTAACTTTTTTATTATATTTTCATTATAGACAGCAGGAATTTTAATATACACGATTACTATAAAGTCTCCTAGGATATTGAATTTTATATTTTTAAATCCCATACCTTTGGCACTATATTCACCACCGTGTGTCATTCCAGGTTTTAGTTTTATATTAAGTATTTTGCCATCAATTGTCTCTATTGGTTTTTTACATCCAATCATTGCTTCTATAGCATCAATTTCTATGACTGTGACTATGTCATCTCCTCTTCTATGAAAGTTTAAATCTTCCGCCACAGATATACTTACATTGAGATCTCCACGTATGACCTGAGGATAGGTATCATCCCCCATTTGGGCAAATTTAATTACATCTCCATCTTCGACGCCAGCTGGTATATTGATTACTACAGTTTCCTTACGTCCAGAAGGCAGCATAAAACTAGCTTCTATTTCTTTACCTATGTAGCTATCTAGTAAAGTAATCTTAACTCTAATATTAAGATCTAAATTTTTAGCTCGAGTTCTACCATGTCCCGATCGTCCTCGGCCAAAATCAAATGCACTATTACCTTTAAACATCTGATTGAACATATCATGAATATCTTCAAAACTACGATGATTAGGATTATTAGTGAATCTAGGTCCTGCCTGATTGTCATACATACCACGTTTATTATTATCACTTAAAGTGTCGTAGGCTTGATTGATTTTTTGAAAAGTGGATTCATCACCACCTCGATCTGGATGATGTTCCATGGCCAGCTTACGATAAGCTGCTTTTATTTCCTGTGGTGTTGCTTGTCTTGAAACACCTAATATATCGTAATAGTTCATAAAAATTAAGGCTGTGTGTGCAGCCTTAATATTTAACCTACTAGATTTAGACTATTACTTTTTTGTGTCTTTCTTTGCGTCTTCAATCTTAGTTGCTTCGTGTTTTTCGTGCTGCTTAACTTCTTTACAATCTTGTTTAGGCTTGTTGGTTTTTGGATCCATTACTGGCTTACCATCTTTACCCTGTACATCAACACATACTTTACGTGTTTCTGCTTTCTTTTCTTCAGCATAAACTGCTGGAAATACTAGACCTACTGCTAATAATGCTGTTAAAAAATATTTCATAATTGCTCCTTATAGTTCTGGAAATGGTGGTTGTCCAGGCATTGGTTTGCCTCGACTACTATTACTTACTTGTCCCCAGTTATCCATCTGAGGCATTGGTGCTGCGCCAAACCCACCTCCAAATGCTGGTGGTGCTCCAAAGCCTCCTGGTGAGCCAAACCCGCCTGTCATTGTAGTTGTTGTAGTCATTGATGGGGGTGGTGCTGGTGGAGGGGGTGGTTTATTGGCCGCTTCTAATGCTTTGGCCTGTAGGTCCTTATCGTTACCCGCTAGCATAATACCAGATAGTGTACCTGTTAAAAATGTAGCAATTGGAACAATAAGTTCAAAAAACTTTTGATCAATTGGACTGATAGCGTTCAGAGGTTGTGTTACAAATATTAAACTATACAATACTACGAACACAATACCAGTTAATGTCAATGACAAACAAATTCCAATAAAGAATTTGAGTCTTGCCATCAGTTGTTCTTCAGTATAGATTAGTGGTTGATGATTATTTTCCACAGTTGCCTCCTTGTGCGTTGTTTGCTGTGTTCTGCCCCCAAACAGGAGCGCCCGGACCCGTGTTAGGTATTTCATTTTTTCCCTTTCCTAATGTTCTTGGATCTATTTGACCTTTGAATACGTGTTCTGGACAAGTTCTTGTTACATCGCATAATGGCACTTTACAAATTTCCTTTTCCCAATTAGCGGGATCTTGACAAGGATATCTAAACCTATCCCCACCAAATACTGCCACCCCTAATGGTAAAACTATTAATAGGGCTAGCCATTTAAATAACTTTTTATCCTCTGCCATTACACGCTCCTTATAATTGGCATAATGTATTTACTTTATTTCTATTCTATTTTTATACTCGTTATACTTGTGTTGAGCAGCCAACAGTTCTATGTTACGTTCTTCTTCACCTAATTGTTCAGCACTGTGAATATCTTTTTGATATTCTTCTTCAATAAGTTTTAAAGCCTGTTCTTGAGATTTAGTCAGTTGTTTATAAACAAGATTGAATTCACCAATAGCAAATTCAATCTTACGCTCTCGACTTAAAAACAAATCTAACAACTTTTTAAACATTAAGGAGTACCGCCAGTATTCACACTACTTGTGGTTGTAGTATTTGTAGTTGTGGTTGTAGTTGTGGTAGTTGTTCCTGTTAGTTTATCAGCAATATTATTCACAATATCTTTATTAGCATTGGTTAATGTAGTGATATTAGTAGTTGCCTGATTACCTAATGTCTGTAGTGTAGCATTATTAGAAGTATTAATATTAGTAATAGTAGTTAAAGCGCCACTAGTAGCAGTATTAACACCAGTAATACCTGCCGTGCCTACATTAGTCACTGCTGTGAGTCCTGCGGCGGCAGTATTGCTTACACCTGTAATACCTGCTGTGCCCAAAGTAGTTGCAGTAGTCAAACCTGCTTGGGCAGTATTGTTTACACCTGTAATACCTGCTGTGCCTACATTAGTAACTGCTGTGAGTCCTGCACTAGTAGTATCTTTCATAGCATTAAATCCTGCTACGCTAACACCTTGTAGTGCGTTAAATGCTGCTGTGCCTTGCGAACTTATAGCATTGAATCCAGCAGTGTTACTGGTGAACCCACTAGCAGCAATATTACTATTAGCAGTATGTCCTGCTGCGTTCATATCTGTAAATGCTTTATTTGTGCTAATAGCAATAGCGGCCTGGTTATCACTTTGACGCATAGCCACAGCACTATTTCTTTGTACGGTGTAAAGTTGTGTAAATGTTGGTAATAAAACACTGGCCCACTTAAGAGCAGTATCACCAAGATCTTGTGGAGCAGCGACCTGTTGTGGTTGTTTTTGTTGTCCACCTCCCATCTGTATGCTTAATACAGCGGCTACTCTAGCAGCACTGTCGCCATTTTTAGCGATTTCAGCAAGGGCATTGTATCTTGCTGTCTCTGCCACAGCATTGGCCTGTGCTATTTTTGCCTGTGTTTCAGCATAGAGTTGATAGTTACTTGGGCCAGTAGCAGCACAACCTGCTAGGGCTAGTACGGGTACGAGAGCGATTAGTTTAACGTTCATTTCTTTTTCTCCCAAAGATTTTTTTGTGTTCTATACCATTCATTCCAGCCTTCATTTTTTAGACTACATTGATAGTAAAGAGTATAGTTATCCACTATGGATTTTAACAAGTCTGTTATGGCCACTTGATCACCCTCTATTTTTTTCAAATCAGGACAGGACTGTAATAGAGTTTGATCTTTTTGTTCTGGCCATTTTTGTTGAACAGGAATAAACCTATTAAACATTCCACATCCTGCCAGACTGGATACGAGAAGAACAAATATTAACTTTTTCATTTTTGTTCTCCTGCTTTAAGCTTATTAGTAGATGCTTGATTAATTTGATCAATAATAAATTTTGGAACAACTGGACAATCTTTTGAATTTTTGACCAGTTCTTCTATTTGTTGTTCGTACTTGGCTTTTTGTTCTGCGTTCATAGATTCGTATTTTTTACGTTCTTCATCACCTAAATTCTCAACCACAATCTGTGTTACAGTCTTTGTGCCACCAGGCTGACTTCTAGCAGCCGCTATAGCCTGACCAAGTTTATTAGTTAGTTCTTGTTGTTTTTTATTAGCCTCTTCTAATATGCGTCTCTTATCTGCGTTTTCCTTGGCTAACTTTTCGCTGGCTTCATCGGCAAGTTTTTCTTTAGCAGCAATAGCCTCTTCAGCCTTTTTAATACGTTCTTCCCAGATATTATTGATTTCAGTGCCACCATACATAAACACACTACCCAATATTACTAAACCACCTATTGGTTTGACCAATGTCATATAAGGACGTAGATGAGGAATATGACTAAAAATACTGGCAAAGAAAAATGCTGCGAATCCTACACCCGAACTAACTAACCAAAACCATCCGGGTAAGTTGAGTAAAATACTGGTGATGATCCATTCTATCATTATGATACTCCAAATACGTGTAAGGCGTGCTTATAATGTTTTTCACGATCTGCTAGGCCAATAGTGCCGCCATTAATTTTCTTAGTTAATGTTAGTATATCGCCCTGGTCTGCCCAGGTATTTAGTTTATTCATTTCCCAAAAGAAACAACCACTTTGTACAGCGCCTTCAAATGTTTCCAAATATTCGCTGGCTTCTTCTACAGGAATATCCAAACTACCAGCAAAAAATGTATAATTATTTTTACCTGTTAATTGTATAAGTCCTCGGCCACAATATCTAAAACCATCACCGCTTGCTTCGTCTCCATTGCCCATACGATTAGCATAAACACGATTAGCAATTTTTTCTGGCTTATTAGCATAGGCAGCAGCAGTGGCATCATCTGGAAAGTATTTAGGAAACACTTTGCGTAGGCTTGCTGCTTTATAGTTTAAGTTTTCTTTAAGGAATTTGAATCCGCCACTCTCGTGAGCACACTGAGCAATAAAGGCTGCTACTCTTTGTGGTGTATTAATTTCATATTCTGGAAGTATAGTATGTAAAGCATTGAACCAATAATCAATATATGGATTACCTGGTATCATCTGTTTAAGTTGCTCTTTGTTAAAATCAAAAGTAAAACTCATCTCGCTCTCTCCAATACTAATGCTTGCCCTTCGTTTTCAAAAACAAAGGCATTTCCTATTTTGGTAATGTTATAATTTCCTATATATTTGGTTAAGAACATACTTTCGCTCACAGCACTACTACCTATATCTATATGTCCACCTAAGTTTTCATAAACCTGTTTACTAGGACCAAATTCCTTAACCTTCATACGTAGACTTTCTGCAAATACCTTTTTAAAGGTGATGTCATCATCTAATAGTTCAATATTTTCTAAATAACTACGACTAAAAAAGTTACGCCAATTGTTCAATCTATTTTCTTGCACACTAATGGAATAACTATCCTTATCTAACGGCACAGTATTTCTAATATTTTCCTCATCAGCAGGTAGTGTTCTAAAACTTTTATAATATCTAAACCTAAAATTTTCAATGTTAGTTAGTTTTTTAACTGCTTCTAATAGCTTTAATAATCTTTCAGGAACGTGTTTGTTACGCTCTAGTTCTACAAATACTTTATATTTGCCAGTGTCTAAAGGTCCATCAGTAGCATCAGCATCCACCACCCAATCAAATCCTAGTTCTAAAAAACGTGCTAGATCATCTGCTGGCTCTTTGTCGTCAACATTAAAACTCAGCACCACCATCTTTTCATCTTCACCGATCTTGCTTTTATAGCTATCAATCTCCACCACACTGCTGACCAATAGTTGTAAATCACCTGCTAATAATGTTTCGTTCAGCATTACATTGGTGCTCCTGCTACGGGTGCTGCTGGTGCTCCTCCCATAGGTGCTGCTGGTGCTCCTCCCATAGGTGCTGCTGGTGCTCCTCCCATAGGTGCTGGTGCCATTGGTGGCGCCATTGGACTAGGCTGTTGTTTTTTTTCGTCACCTTTACGTTCTTCTCTAATACGATCCATATAACTATTAAAAATATCAAATACTAGTTTTTTAGGCATAAGGATTTTAACTACCCATACTGGGTGAGCGTCAAGTTTGCCCTTTTTAGTATTTGGTCTAAAGTCATCTGGACTGCGTATTTTACGTGGTTCTATCATTTCATCACGTGAATATTTTATTTTACATCCAATCTCTATAAGACGTCGGGCACCATCTGGATCAGGCATTTTATCTTTGGGCCACATGAATTCAGCACTAACCCAATGACGACTGATCTTAGGGCCGCTAAGTAGTTCACCATCTAACCAGTTTTTATACACATAAATGTCCATTTCGTCGAGGACACGCTCAAAGTCTTTCAACACAGCTAGGCTGCTATTATTGTTATAGATAGTATCTACATTGCGAATAACGTCTAAAATGTCTTTCATAGTGGGCTCGTAATTACTAGTATTATTTATCGCGAGCGAAATCAACTATAACCTTATGATTATTTCGTAGAAGATTAAATAAAATTGTAGGACCTCTGTAGATATCGGGCGGTACTACAAGTCCTACTTTTCTAAGTAGGAGTTACTGGATGAGCAAAAGAGTGAAAAAACGCTTTACCTCAAATGTGAATGTGATAGATTTTACCACATTTATCCCCCAAAAAAACAGCAGGGTACACTTGTATCCTCGAAATGAAACCCAAAAATCATATATACAAAAACTTCAAAATGAAGAAAATAGTATACTATTTGCTATAGGACCAGCAGGTACAGGTAAGACCTTATTGGCAGTTCAAGCAGGGATTAAGTTTTTTCAAGAGGGCAAAGTAGATAAACTCATAGTAACAAGACCCGCCGTTAGTGTAGATGAGGACTTGGGATTTTTACCTGGTACATTAAATCAAAAGATGGAGCCATGGACCAAGCCCATATTTGACGTTTTAGGAGAATATTATAGTCAAAAAGATATAGTAGAAATGTTAAGTGAGGGTGTGATTGAGATCAGCCCTTTGGCCTATATGAGAGGGCGCACATTCAAACGTGCCTGGATCATAGCCGATGAGATGCAGAATGCTACAGCAAATCAAATGAAAATGCTACTGACAAGATTAGGAGACCAAAGCCGCATGGTAGTCACAGGTGATCTGGCACAAGCAGATAGACTAGAGGACAATGGATTGGTCGAATTTTGCAACCTACTCGGGAAACATAAACGAACAGAGCATATCGATATCGTTAGATTTGAAGCCAAAGATATCGAACGCCATCAAGCCGTGAAGGAGGTGTTATCAATATACGGTGATTAATTAACTGGCTCGCCTTGGGCGTCTACTTCTATCCAGCTGTAGTCGCCCAGCCATTTAACACGAGTTATATACTCGTACTCTTTAGGTGCTGCTGTATACCAATCATCAGGCCCTAATAAACTTAATCTTGTACAGCTATCTTTATTGTCGTACAAGAGCCAATAAGTATTCCCATGAAAAATCTGAAACTGATATTTAGCTGCGTGTACAGCATCAGTAACTTCTAACCTACGTTTGATTTGATCTGCCTGTTTTTGTAGCACTGCTACAAGATCCATAATACGTTGATATTCCTGTTGAGCATGTAGGCGTGCTACATTGACCATTAGATCCTTTTGTTTTTCAATAGGGATCAGATCAAACTTTGGAGCACCTATATCTGTAGGGTAAGGAGTAACATTCTTATTAAAGAAGTTAATTAGTCCTCCGCCTGCTGTAGAATCATAACTAGTACGACCCTTAGCACTATTTGGTTTATCAGTCATTAACATGGGCCAATTTAATTAGTGTAGCAGCTAGATTAATTTCGGGGTCAGCAACTAGAGAATGATCTACTAGTCCTTGTTTAATTATATAAACAGCTTTATCTTGTTTTTGTTCATCACCAAACATACTAATATTATCATAGAGCCAGCGATAAATGTCTACCATTTCTTCTGGCCTAGCCTGACTACAGATTAATTTTCTAGCTTGATTAATTTTACCCTCTTTGAATAATTCTACCATTTTAAGTTTATAATCGGCAGAATCATCACTATCACTAGTAGGTAGCTGCAATTTATTATCTGTAATATTTTGTTGTACAGTATTAAGAGTTTTTCTAAGGTCAGGATAATAAGCAGCAACAAAATTAGCTAATACTTCATCGCTGAATCTAATATCCTCCTCTATTAGTACGTGTTCTACTCGCTTAAAGAATTCAAGCTGATCTGGTCTTTCAAAATGAAATCCCTGACACCGACTGTGTAGTGCAGGAATAATTTTGTTAGGATAGTTACAGGTAAATATAAATCTTGCATTAGAGTGATATTCTTCTAGTACTCCACGCAATGCTGCCTGTGCATTGGGGCTTAGGTAATCAGCCTCATCCAATAATACAACTTTAAATGGACTTCCAAAAGGGATCATTTGTACAAAGTTAATGACCTTATCTCTTACATCTTCAACACCGTTAGTACGACTAGCATTGATCTCTAGTATATCATATTCTACAATATTAAGTTCATTCAATAATATCTTGGCTAATGTAGTTTTACCAACTCCTGCACTACCGCTGAATAATAAATGCGGTATTGATTGTTCCTTAATCCAAGTTTGGATCAGTTTTTTCTGAATATTGTTTTGATATACATAACCATCCAGAGTTTTAGGCCTATATTTTTCTACCCACAGTTCTTTCATTTTTGCCTCTTGAAAAGTTTTTTAAAGTTAGTGAATAGATTATAAAATCTTAAGTGATGCGTGTCAAGAAAACTTGGATGATGTGGGCAACGTCCCTGCCTATAATCACAGGCAGGGCTATACTCTTTACGACAAATGCTACATTTAGAATTCGCTGGGTCGTTCATCGGCTACAGCCATAACACAGTCGTTATCAATACGTCTAATAACTGATTCGTTACCATTCTCATCTTCTACTTTAACGCCACGAGTCCAGCGGCCGTGTTCCACTAATACCCAATTACCTACTTTGAGATGTTTTTGTTCGTCGCCTACGGCCCAAACACGACCCCAACGTGGTCTGATGCCAGTATCTTTACCATCGTCATTTAATAGAAAAATACCATTCTTAGTTGTTCTAGAATCAAATTCCATATCAGCTACTAGGATATGGTCACGAATTGGAGTAACTTTTCCTTTTATCATACCTTCCTCTTAGTTATTTCCTTTGTAATAATCGCCTTGAATTTCTTCTCGTTTGCGAACAATTTTACCACCTGGGCCTAATTCGTCGCCTCTGGCATTTACTCTAGCATTACCCACTGCCACAGCAGTTTCATTCATACTACGAAGCTTTTCAATGTCAACTTCCTTACCCATTGCGCTTTTATAGATTTTTTTTGGTTCTTTCATCTCAGTCTCCTATCTTAAAAATTCTCTGAAATCTAAATTGTATTTAATAGGATCTATTTTGTGAACACCTATCAAATATAATACATAACTGGCTACACTACTTCCTCTACCTACTCCCCATACTATGTTATTTTTCCTACAAGTATCTACAAAATATTTTAACCAACGTAGTAAAGACATCATATTTCTTGATTCAAATTCTCTAAGTTCTTCAAATAGTCTATCATTACCATCATCCCAAGGTGGGATTTGATTGAATAACCAAGTTATGATATCAAATTCCTTATATTCCTCGGGCATGAGCCATTCAGTTTGACATACCTTATCATACTGTTCTACTGCCATATCGTATAAAGAAGTGTCAATCTTCTTTATTGCATCTATATTCACATCCTCAGTACAGAAAATTTTGTCTAAATAATGATCGTTTTTTTGATATATTAGTTCTAATATATCCTTTTCTTCATATAGACAGTGCCCGAATTTATCAGTTTTCATACTGTATACTAATTTATATTAACAAGTTTGTCAAGGCCTTTATCATCAGATTTTTGAAAACTTTCTTCATATGTTTTCATTCTTCTATTGTGCATTTCCATTTTATAAATGTCCAGCATATTGACTAGTTGATTTCTTAATTCTGCGCTCATAGGCATAAAATATTTTTTAGATAGCTCTTGGATTTTCTCTTCCAATTGTTTATCATTTAATGTTGTTAAGTCTACTAAGGGATGCATTATTTTCCTAAAAATTTATTAATATAGTTAACAAAAACTGTTTCGCCTTGGTCGTAACTCCATATTTCAAATACGTGTTCATATTCTCCTACATCATCTGTAAGTAATTGTCTTACTACACTGTTATTTTCGTGGGTAGCTGGTGTTGTACTATTGGCACCTCTTAAACCCCCGTTTGCAGTGTTAATTACTAGACTTGTAGAAGTTTTACTTGTATATTTAATTTGTTCATTGTCAATTAAAATAGTTCCTGAATCTGGAAAATGATCTGTACTAGTAACAGGTATAATTAGTTCAGATGCAGTAACAGGTATAGGTAATTTATTCTCATCTATGTTATAAATGGTAGTAATACGACCAAATTCAATACTAGGTCTTAGGAACCAACTAGGCTTATTATTAATCATTTCATATTCTAGATTATTTGATGCCTTAATTAATCCACCAAGTTCTGTAGTAAATTTTAATTTATAGTTAAATCTATTAGGATCACTTAGTGCTACATTAAATTTGACCATTAATATAACTTTATGATATCTTGCTTGAGTAGTATATTCTGGCCAATGACTAAATTTTATCGTAGTATTACCTACTACACCAATTTTTTGTACTAGTCCATAACGTAGATCCAAAAATACCTGTGTGCCTGTTAGATCAGTTTCACCAGGAAAGAAGCTCAATCCTGTATAGTCTAAAATACCATCTTGTATGACATTGCCATTAAAGTCATTATATTTTATACCATTATCTGTGGTAACTACAACACCTTTGGCTGTTGTAGATTCTAATGTATCTATTTCATTTTTAGCTTGGGTAAGAGCAGTTTTAATGGCTGCAAAATTATCTCTAAATCCTTGGCTAGGGTTATCTTCTCCTAGCACCGGAAAGTTTTGATCTATACCACTTACATTAATTAAGCTCATACTACAACCTCTTTATTTTGAAATACTAGGAATTTATCGGCACCATAGCCGTTTACATTATCTATAATATATCTATCTACAGTAAAGTCTAATCGTTTAAAATCAAAATTACTATTTTTGATATTTAATAAAATTTCTTCACCTGTGTTTGGTAAACAAAAACATAAAGGTAGTGCTAGATTAAATCCCAGATCCTGTCTATTTTCCTGAAAACTACGCATCCATAACGGCAAATACTTAGGTTGATTAACTACAGTAGTGCCTCCTAGATCTTTAAATGATTTAATTCTCTTACGCCAGTTAGTGTATGTATTAGGATATCTAATTCTACTTCTAAAATCACTGACCTGTAGATCATTTCTATCAACAGTAATATATTCTAAAGGTCTTTTAACTGCTGGCTCTTTGGTAACATACATACTTTGATCACTGGACTTCCAAAAATAGTTACTAGCATCTGCACTGATAACATTATTGGCCTTGACCATTTTTATAGTCAAGTCCAAATGTCTTTTGTTAAAATTATCAACAGTAAGATTCATTGGCAGTTTATCATCTTTGAAATCCTGATGATCAATCATTTGCACATATATTACTTCATAGACAGTTTGTCTTGTACCAGGCATAGTGGCTATGGCCTTTTTAATTTCACCAAATCTGAATCTTTTCTTTTTATGATTGAGACCTATCATACTGATATATTCGTTAGCATCTCTAGTCTCTATACCAGCAAACATTAACATTCTTAAATCTCTACGTATTCCATAATTTATATCTGTTGGTCTGTACAATAGATCACTAGGAAATATACCTTCGTTATTAATAAAATCGTTGAATAATTGACGTTTATCCAAAGGCATATATGTTGTAACATATATGTTACTAAACAGTTTATTATCAGGAGTACCGATTTCTATAATGAATTTTCTGTCAATAGCACTGTATAATGTTTGATCGCTGGCTCTTATCACAAATTTAAATATCTTATCCACTGTGGTTTGATTATTATCAAAAGTAAGATTGCTTACACGTTGACCATTCACAGTGTCATAAAAAGTAGTTAATCCTTTACGTCCAGGGCTACTGTATTGATTAATTTTTCCTATGATTTCCCCACCAGAATCTAGTGTAAGACCAGGCGGTAACTGTCCGCTGATCAGTGTGTATCTTATCTTGTTATTAGCCAAGCTACTTGATGCCTGTATTTTTAGGTTTGATATAAGGTTCACATCTAAAATGCCTAGATAAGCTGGAGTAACCCAAGTCATATTACTGTCAATTTCACCTAGTATTTTAACTGTAAATGTTTTAGATACGCTACCGCTTTCCTCACCTCTGCCAAATCTTGTAGCAGTAATGGTAAATTGATAAGATTTTAAATAATCTTCTTGATAAGGTATTATACCATATAACTCACCACTGACTATATCTAATTTCATTCCAGGTGGCAACACACTTGCTGGGCTAGTAGGATCTTTAGGATCTAAATTAGGTTCCAAATAATATTGTACTACACCATAACTGACTACTTCATATATGTCTAATTTAATAATATGAAAGTTATTGGCTCTCAGAGTGCCCAAGTTAGCTGGTGTACTCCATATAGGAATTCTTAAATCAGTATTATCAGCACGATAAAATCCTGATGCAGCTCTTATTATAGTATTATCAGCTTTGAAGAAATCTTCACCAACAACATATATCCTAAACTTGCGTTTTTTAATTTCCGAATGTCCATCGCTAACAGTTACTATAAATTCATAATTACGATTTAATTTTTTAGGTACTTTAGAAGGTGCAAAATAATCATAGGTAACCTGATCATAGTTAAATGTATCAAAGCCATTGTCCGAAGTTATGCCAAAGTCATAGCCATAAGCATCAAAATTCACAGCATCATAACCGCCAGTTCTATCACTTACAAACACACTGGGTAGCGGATTAATCAATCCATGCACCCTGCCATTGCTGTCTAAAGTTAGTCCTGGTGGTAATAAGCCATCTCCACTGCTAATAAAAAATCTAAGCTCTTGACCAGCAGCAGTGTCAAAATCTTCTGCTTGAATGAAAAACTCTATAGGTGTTTTATCTAAAATAAAATATGTTTGATTAGGACCTACTGGTAGTAGTCCTTCTTCTGTAATGAATACAGGTTGATCTGGACCGTCTATTTGTACAAAAAAGGTACGATCACTGATTTCATTATTATAACTGGCTCTAATACAAAATTTAAATGTAGTAAAATCTATAACTTCTTTTGGAGATCCTTTGATAGACCTGCCTTCGATTCTTAGGCCAGGTGGAAATTTTCCTGATATTATTTCAAATTTTATTGGATTTGTATTATTTTTTAATGGCAATGGTATATTGATTGGTATATTTTCTATTAATGTACCAAAATTATAACCACTTTTAACATTCCATATATCGAGCATTTTAGGATCCTATAGTATATTTATAGGATTCTAGCTGTCTAATTTACCCCTAACACTGGGAAAGAACTCATTATTACCGCCATAGGGTTGAGCGCTGCCTGGTAAAACTGCTAGTTTTATGTTGTTCATACCTGCTGCTAGAGGAAAACTTAGCTGATCACGACTGCTACTTTGTACTATGATATCCCACCAATTCAACATTGCGGCCTGCACAGCGGGTGTATTTTTATACATAAAGCTGGTCATTTCGTATAATCCAGCGTGAGAAGGCCAGTTACAACGTCTGAATACATCGTGCATGGCATTGAGACTTTCTACACTATCAAACTTACTCAATGCTACAATATGTATTTCCTCATAGACACAATCCCTACGAGCGTGTTTGAACACAGCCATTTCTGCATCTTGTAGGTATTGCTCAACTATTTCTCTTGGATCAGTTTGTACTTCACAGTAGTGATCGTGCCAAATATAGTAGTCATATCCTGGCACCATCATAAAACCTAGCACTTTGGGTAGTTTAGCATTACGTCGTGCTGCGTAGTGTGGATCCTTGCTAAATTCTATAATAGGACGTTGTCTCCATACCCTTACATCGTGTAGACGATCTACAAAAGCATAGTAGTCTACGCCTTCAAATCCATCGTTGCTGGGATCACGTAATGTTGAGTTAAGTCCTGATAAACTGGTTATTACAGCTATCTTCAAAAAGCCTCCGACTAGGTTTAGTCTGCACGGCCTCCGTCAATTACAGCACCCTCTTCTAAATTAAAAATAGTAGATGCAGCGCCGCCATCAATAGTAGCAAATGCAGCGTTTACAGGTCCTGGTTGCCAAATACCATCTCTAAATACTAGACCATCTTCATCAATAGGTTCTTTTATGTATTCAACATCCAATAATCCTGTTAGTCTATGATTACTAATAGTATTAACTGGCCCTATAAAATTTGTAGCCTGTACTGGCCCAGTGACTGTAAACTTGCTACTATTTAATACTACAGGTTGACCACTGAATAAATTTCTACCGTTTAAGTTTAAGTTTGCACCCAGTGTTGGGTTTGGATCTTCAATAAGTCTGCTGGGCAGTACACTTTGTATATCTGCAAAGTTAGCATTGACCTTTTCAAATGCTGTACGTAGGTCATCACCTGTACCATCATTGGCATATCCACCTAAATTAATTGTTTGTAAATTTACTGTTGGCATAATTTTATCTCATAATGATTTTAATATTACATAGTTACAGACCATACGCTACCGTCCCATACAAATTGAATTGGGAAAGGCCCAAGAGGAGTAGACAAAGTTTGATTAATACTGGCAGTGCTAGTAGATGTATTCCAAGTTACATTTGGTGGATTAGAAACATTTGGTAATCTAATATTATTGCCATTGCCGTTAACTGTAAGAGCAGTAGTACCAAATTTAAGTTCGCCGTCATAAAGTTTAATCCAATCGCCAAGACTTGGGCTAGCCGGTAATGTCATAGTAAATCCTGCACCTGAGGTATATTTAACCCAATATATTTTTCTTGCCACTGCATTCCAGTTGGATGTAATAATTTCATATACGCCTACTGTGACACTATTGCCATTGGAGTCTTGAATATTGCCATTTGCTGGTAGTTTCAGTATGCCATCATCTTTAAACTGCCAAACACTATTTGGTGGATAGAATTTTAAGTTTGCTCTATACGGTATAACCACAGTTTGATCTGCTAGTTGTATTCTATATAAGTTGGTATTAGCAGCATTACCAACTGCTGCTATAGCATATCGTACTCCATTGCTATACATTTCTACAGTCCAACTTGTAGTGATATTAGCATAGTTAGCATAATCAGCCTTGACTAACCATATGACATAATCTGGGTCTGTAGCATCGTTATCTGGATTTTCATTTGATGCTGGAGCATCTATGCCGTAGGGTCTTAGTATTTCTAAATTAGCGGTTTTATTAGATGTAATACTTCCATCGTAGAAACTTACAGTATGATTATTTGTACCAATAACTGCTGGACCGTCTTTACTTAATTTAAAGTACTTACTATCGTTGCCTACATATAGGTCAAATACATTATTATTTGTAGTATCAAAATGTAAGTGCGTTGGGTCATCACCACCTCTTACTCTAAAGTATTGTGGCCCAAGTTCTAGTCCAGGGTTTGTTTCATCACCAGTAGTAAAATCTGGTCCTGGACTGAGTCCTAGTTCATAACCTGTACCCTCTACAACATTAGTTGAAAATGTCACTTGTCCTGTATTAGCAGTACCTGG
>Ga0214923_10000768_pt1 | contig 47578 bp, 50 predicted proteins | sample LL1510_MetaG_FD_177993 | JGI IMG/M metagenome (GOLD analysis project Ga0214923, IMG submission 177993) | Freshwater microbial communities from Lake Lanier, Atlanta, Georgia, United States - LL-1510 | ecosystem: Environmental > Aquatic > Freshwater > Lake | place: USA: Georgia | collected...
GCATGTCCTGATCGCGCTCGACCACCGACATGATCTCCAGCATTTCGCGCTGCCGATGGATGTTTGCGCGCAGCATGTCGCTGGGGATGTCGCCAAGGCTCGGGTCCGGGTCCGCGTTGCCGCGCACCGGGATGCGGTCCGTGATGCTGATGATGACGCCGCCGATGGGTTTGAGCATGTCGATCCTCCCGCGCCGTCGTGGCGCGATGGGAGGAGTGTTGCCGATGGGGCAACGATCTGTCAACCGAATTCGTTGCCGGGCGGGCAACTATTTGTTGTCGCCGGCTGCTTTCAGCGATGCCAAGAACGCGCCCAGCATGCGCAATGCCTGGGGCCGCTCGACCTCCGGCAGGCTCTCCCAAATGGACCAGATGGCGTCAGCATCGGCAGGGTTGCGCATGATGAGTGAAGCGGGGTCGGTCTGTAAGCATTCCGACGCGGCTTCAAGAAAATCCTGAGTATAGGGCCGCAGGCCGCGTTCTATCTTTGACAATTGACCTTTGTGAATGTGCAATCTGTCGGCCAGTTGTTCGACAGTGTAGCCGCGATGCTTGCGCCATTCGCGCAAGAAGATGGGTCGTCGCTGTCGTTGCCTCATTGGCAATCCCATCCAGCGATGCGCGCCTGTTGTCAGGGGCCGACCCGGCAACAAAGCAGTTGACGAAGTGTTGCCCGTGAGGCAACGTTCGCGGCGATGAACAACCCCCTGAAGTCATACCTGTCGGCCCGAGGTATCACGGCCGTTGCCTTTGCGGAACGCATCGACGTTTCGCCGGCATACCTTTCCCGGCTGATGTCGGGGGAGCGTGAGGCCGACGCGACGTTCCTTGGAAAAGTCTTTCGCGAGACCGATGGCGTTGTGACGCCGACCGAATGGGTTGGCTGGTTCGACACGCTTCGCGATCCGGTTTCCGGCCTCATTCACACACAGCGGCGCACCGAGGGGGCGGCCTGATGCGCCCCGCCTATGTGCTGGCCGGCCTCGCCGCCATCGCCGCATCCGTGCTCGTCGCCGGCGCGCTCATCGCGTGGATGCTCGACACCGCGCTGCTGATGCTCACGGGGCAGCCATGACCCGCGACCGCGATCCCATCTGGCCCTACGCGCTCGCCGTGCTCATTGGCGCGCTCTTCATCGCAGCGCTCACCGCGGAGTGGCGGTGATGGGGCGCCAGACACCCGCCGCAGAATGGCGCCGCCTCACGCCGACGCAGCAACGCGCGCTCGACGTCATGGGCGAGGCCGAGCCCATCGCGCTGCCCTGGCACGTGCTGCGTCCGTTGCTCCAGCGCGACCTCGCAGAGCCGCGCCGCAGCGGACACATCCTGACGCCGTTCGGCGTCGAGGTCAGGGATTTCGGGAGGAGAGGACGATGAAAGAACGCCATCCGTGGGTGGAAGAAGCGCGCGAGCTGCTGGAGGCCGGCGACCTACCGCAACATGAGATCGCCGCGCGCTTCGGCGTTTCCCGCGGCGGCATGCTGCGCGCCTGCTTTCCTGACCGCTATTGCAAGTATGTCAGGCCCTATAAAGAGATCAATGACCGCGAACAGGACGCGCGTGATCTGCGCGCCCTTCGACTGCGCGACGAGGGTATGGACCCGCTACGCATCGCGCGTCTGATTGCAGCTCCGGTCGAACACGTTCGCGAACTGTTTGCGGAGTGCGAGGCGTGAGCGAAGACATCGTCACTCCCACCTGGGCTACCGTGCGCGCGCTGAAGGAAGAGAACCAGCGGCTGCGCGAAGAACTGGAGGCGCTGCGCGAGACGAGCCTGACGGCGCGCGAGGCGCAGACCGTGCGCCTTATGTTGCGGTTGAAGCAGCCGCGTATTCAGGCGACAATTCTTGGCCGCCTCTGGCGCGGCCGCAACGCGTCCGTGGTCACGATTGCACAGCTGATGTCTGCGCTCTACGGCGACAATCCCAACGGCGTTGATGACAAGATCGTGCCAGTCTATGTGTGCAAGATCCGGCGCCAGTTTGGCCGTGACTGCATTTTGACGGTGCATGGCACAGGTTACAAGCTGGCTGCAGAGTTTGCCGCTCAATTGACCGATATTCTGCAGGACGCAACTCCCGCGAGGGCGGCATGACCGCCGTCCTGGGAGTCGATCCGGGCAAGACCGGGGCCATGGCGCGCTACAGCGACGCCCATGACTCGCTTGAAATTCTCGACATGCCGACGCTGGTCGTCGCCAAAGGCAAGAAGACCGTCACGCGCATCGACGCCGTGGCGCTCGCGTTCCGCCTGCAGCAACTCGCCTCCCGCGGGCTTGATCTGATTGTGCTTGAGCAGCCCATGGCGATGCCGGGCCAGAACAGCGCCTCCGTGTTCGATATCGGGCGCAGCTTCGGCATGATCGAGGGCATCATCGGGACGCTGAAGATCCGCTGCGAGATCGCGCACCCCGCCGCCTGGAAGCGCACGATGAAGTGCGGCGCGGCGAAGGACAGTTCCATCGCCCGCGCCACGCAGCTCCTGCCGCAGCATGCCCAGCTCTGGCCGCTGAAGAAGCACGCAGACCGCTGCGAGGCCGCGCTGCTGGCGCTCTATGGGATCGAACACCTTTTGCCGCGGGCCGACTTCCGGCCGTCCCGCACCGACGGCGCCGCCGGAAAAGGAACAACACCGTCATGACATTCCGCATCATCACCGCCGACGAACGGCTCGCCGAAGAACGCGGGCCCAAAGTCCTGATCGCCGGCCCTTCCGGCGTCGGCAAGACCACGCTGCTGCGCACCGTCGATCCGTCGGCGTGGCTGTTCCTTGATCTCGAAGCCGGCGATCTCGCCGTGCAGGACGTGCCGATCGACCAGGTGCGACTGCGCACATGGCCCGAGTGCCGCAACATGGCGGCATGGATCGGGGGGCCGAACATGGCGCTGCCGCAAGAGGCGGCCTACAGCCCGCAGCATTACGCCACTGTCTGCAATGACCTCGGCGACCCGCGCCAGCTCGACAAATACGAAGGGGTTTTTGTCGATTCCCTGACTGTCGCGGCGCGCATCTGCCTCGGCTGGGCGCTGCAGGAAACCATGACGCCGAAGGGTGAGCCGGACACCCGCGGCGCCTACGGCCTGCTTGGCCGGGAGATGATGGCGTGGCTGACCCAGCTTCAGCACGCGCGCGCCAAGGCGGTCGTGCTCGTCGCCATCCTCGAAGCCGTCAAGGACGACTTCAACCGCATCTCGTGGGAGCTGCAGATCGACGGCTCCAAAACCGGGCGCGAACTGCCCGGCATTGTGGATGAAGTGATCGGCATGGGGCTCGTGACGTTTGAGGGCGAGGAGAAGCCGCAGCGCGCCTTCCTCTGCACGCCCGACGCGCCAGACTTCCCCGGCTTCACGCCGAAAGATCGCTCCGGGCGTCTCGACGCCTATGAACCCCCGCATCTTGGCAAGCTGATCGCCAAGCTGACCGCCCGGCCCGCGGTTTCCAAAGCGGCCTAACCCAAAGCAACGAAAGCACGCAAACGATGACGAACCTCTACGACTATTCCACCGCCGACCGCTCCAGCTTCGATCTGGTGCCCGCCAAGACGCAGGCCCCTGCGATCTTTGCGGTGCGCGCCGGCGATCAGGGCACGCCGGAGAACGCCTTCTCCGTCACGCGCTCCGGGCTCTATCAGCTGACGCTGGAAGCCACGATCACCGAAGGCGAGTACGCCAAGCGCAAGATCTTCCACCGCATCACCGTCGGCGCGGCGCCCGGAACGCAACTGACCGAAGGCCAGGAAAAGGGCATCAATATCGGCAAGCAGTTCCTGCGCTCGCTGCTGGAGGCCGGCCGCGGTTTCGCGCCGACCGACGAATCGCCGCAGGCCATCGAGGCGCGCAAGATGTCGTCCATCTTTGAACTCGACGGCCTTGAAGCGTGGATCGAAGTCGGCATCGAAGTCGACAAGACCGGCCAGTACGGCGACAAGAACACGATCCGTCGCATTCTGCCCGCAAAGGCCAGCGAGCGCGCCGCCGGCGCACCCGCCTCGGCTCCGGTCGCAGCGCCCCGGACGCCGGCGCGATCGGCTGCTCCGGCCGCTCCCGCCAAGCGGGGCTGGTAATGCCGGCGGCCCGCGCCGATGCGACCGCGATGGTGTTTGATCGCCACGTCGCATCGATCTCGGAAGGCCTGTTGAGCGCGGACGAGGAGGGCGGCATCATCGCCGTCCTCCCACGCCTCTGGGCGCTCGCCGAAGAGATGCGCGTCATCGACAAGCCGATTGCAGACTGGGAGCGGGAAGAGCTGCTGCGCTTCCTCACGCTTGCGATCCGCAGCGCCGTCCCGCTGCGCCACATCAACTACCTGTCGCCGGACATGAACGATGCCATTCCCTTCTGAAAGCGGATACGATCTCAACCGGAGCAGTACGCTGCGCGAAGCGTTCGCCGCATCGATTGCGGAACGGATCGACGCTGCGCCCGCCGAAGAGCGCGAGGCGCGCAATTATCTCGGCGCATCGCTCATCGGCGAGCCTTGCGCTCGCCGCATCCAATACGAGGTCCTCGCCGCGCCCGCCGAGCCGCACAGCGCCAGAACCCTGCGCATCTTTCGCCGCGGGCATCTGTTCGAGGCGGAGGTTGCAGGCTGGCTGCGCCAGGCGGGCTTCAAGGTGTCCACCCTGAATCCGTCCACGCTGCAGCCCTACGGCTTCTCCGTCGCCAAGGGGCGCTTTCGCGGGCACATCGACGGGATCATCTTTGACGGGCCCGCCGTCGACGGCCTGACTTACCCCTGCATCTGGGAGAACAAGGCGCTCGGCGAAAAGGGCTGGAAGGAACTGGTCAAGCACGGCGTCGCCAGGGCGCATCCGCAATACGCCGATCAGATCGCGCTCTATCAAACCTACATGGACAGCCAGGCGCCGGCGCTGCTGACGGCGGTCAACGCCAACACCATGGAGATCTGGGCCGAAGCCGTCGCCTTTGACCCCGCGCGCGCCCAGGCCGCGTCCGACCGCGCCATCCATATCCTTCGCGCCATCGACGCCGGAGACCTTCTGCCTCGCATCGGAGACGACCCAGAGCGCTTTCCGTGCGGCTGGTGCCGGTTCCGTGAACACTGCTGGAAGGGCTGATGTCGGTGCTGCACGAACTGCCTTGCCGGCCAGACCCCGACGCCATGCTCGACATGACGACGGCGCTGTTCGCCAATGCGACAGCGGGCAAGGTGGAGCTTGCATGGACCAGTCCGCGCGAGCCGCACAACATCACCGGCGCACGCCTGTTTGCCGTGCAGGACATCGGCGCTCTGGTCGAACACGCGACGCGCCTCAATGTCACGCCGAACCGCAACGTCTATGTGTCCGCCGGACTGCGCAAGGAAACCGCCGCCTCGGATCGGCGCTGCGGCCTCTCCGACGTTCTCGCCGTCGCCGCGCTCAAGGCTGACTGCGACGCCCCCGGCTGCGTCGAAACCGCGCTGCAAATCTCGGAGGCCATCGGCATTGAGCCGACCTACGCCATGTTCACGGGCAAGCACCCGCATTTGCGCGGCTCGCTCTGGTGGCTCCTGGATGTTCCGTCCGAAGACTTCTCCCGCTGCGTCGCCATCGAACGCGCGCTGCAAGCAAAGTTCGGTTCCGATCCTGCGGTCTGCGAGCCCGCTCGGGTCATGCGCCTTGCCGGTTCCGTCGCCTGGCCCCTGAAGCAGGGGCGCGTGCTGGAAATGACTGGCCCCTTGCAGGCGCCGGTGCGGGCCAAGCCCTACACCCTTGATGAACTTGAATCCGCGCTTCGCGGCGCCGGCGCGATGCCCAAGCCGGCCGCCACCGCCACGATCCTTGACTTCAGCGCCGCCAAGCCAACTCTCGATCTTGACGGCCTGATCGAAAAGGCCCGCGAGCCCAGCCGCTGGCACGACGCCGCGCGCGACGCCGTCGCCCATCTTGTCGGCCGCGGCACGCCCCCGGACGTCGTTCTTGATGTTCTCACCACGCCGCTCCAGCAGCCCGGCTTCTCCTGGATGCAGACCCGCAAGGAGCTGCAGGTCATGCTGTCCGGCGCACTGGCGAAGGGGATGGGGCGGGAGGCAAAACCGCAGGAGGCGGAGGAGGCAAAGGAGGCGCCAAGGCTGGCGTCTTCGCCCTTCGTCACCATCGACGACATGCTGGCGAAGCCGCCGCCGGACTGGCTGGTCAGAGGCTATCTCATTGACGTCGGCGTCTCTGTCCTGTTTGGACCGCCCGGCAGCTTCAAGTCCTTCATCGCCCTCGACCTCGCTCTCTCCGTGGCCCACGGCCTCGACTGGCGTGGGGTCCCCGTCCGTGAGGCCCGCAAGACGCTCTACATCTGCGCTGAAGGCCAGTACGGTTTTGGGACCCGCGGCCTTGTCTGGCGCGAACACCGGGGCAAGGGAGCCGTCTGCGCGGGCTTCTGGATGCTGCCTGCGCCCGTCAATTTTCTTGTCGCCGACAATGTCGATCTCCTCGCCAAGCACATCGGCGAGTTCGGCGTAGATGCCCGCTTCATCGTCATCGACACCCTCGCCAAGAATTTTGGCGGCGGCGACGAGAACAGCACCCAGGACATGAACAAGTTCATTGCCGGTGTGGAAAGGTTGAACGCCGCCCTCAAGGCGCACGTTCTCGTCGTCCACCACACAGGCAAGGACGTCAGCAAGGCCGAGCGGGGCTCTTCAGCCCTCCGCGGCGGCGTTGACGCGGCATTCCACCTGATCCGGGACGAGACGTCGGACCGCGTCACCGTGCGATGCCTGAAGCAGAAGGACGGCCCCGAACCAGACGACCTCGCACTCCTGTGTCCGGTCGTCGAAGCGGTCCATCCGATTACCGGGGAGGTCGTCACGTCACGCCTTCCAACCCTGGATGAGCAGCCGATCGTCTCGCGATCTTCGGCCCGCCTCACCCGCAAGCAGCGCGCCGTTCTGGCGACGCTCGACATTGGATCCGGGTCCCTTGCGACTCTCGCCGCACGCACCGGAACCGACAAAAGCAACCTTCGCCGCACCTTAAATGAACTGATTGCAATGCGCTTCGTTCGCCTCACGGATTCGGGGGTCTACGAGCTTGTGGTCATTTCTGAAACCGTTGGCGCTCATGGAGAAAGAGATGAAAATGACTACGATTGACCACAATGACCACGAAAATGACCACGCGAGGCGTTCCAGCGTGGTCATTCGTGGTCATCATCCTACGGATGACCACACCACGCGCCTTGACCACGGCCAGAGCGGACCACAATCCAATTTTGACCGGGCCACTGACGAGACGTTGGCGGCCGTGAAGCGGATCGAGGCCGAGATCGAGAAGTTGGAAGTCGAACGGAAGCGGCTGCGCGCCGAACTGGTCGCGGCGGTGTCGGCGACCGAAGAGCGAAAGATTGTTCGACCCGGAGGGACGATCACGCTCGCCGCCGGGAAGGCCACGCTCAAGGTCGATGACGCGGCGAAGCTGCCGAAGGAGCTGACCCGTGTCGTGGTCGAGCCCGACAAGGACGCGATCATCGACCTGATTGAATCCGGCCGCCCCGTCGCTGGCTGTTCGCTGGCTCGCGCCGCGCCGCATGTCGTCATCCGCTGGGCGAAGGGAGCTGCGTGATGCGCCATGTGATCTTCGCCCTCGCCCTCGCCGGCGGGCTCTGCTGCATCGCCGGCCTGCTCGCCGCCATCGGCGGCGGCGACTGGCTCGTCCCGCTCGCCTCCGGCCTCGCCCTCGAAGCCCTGGCCCTCGCCCTCGTCGCCCACGCCGCCCGTGCGCCGGGGTTCCGAGAGTCGCCGGCGCAGCCATCCGCAACCATGACCCTGCCGGAGATCGAGTCCGTCATGGCGGAGAACGGCGGGTTTGCGGCAGACCTGCGTCGCCAAGCCGACGACGCCGAACGCCTCGCGCTGGAAAACCCGGACCAGGCCGACGCCATCCGCGCCGACGCCGCCCGGTTTCGCGCCATCGCCGACTCCGTCGATCCGCCCCCCGCCGCCGGGAGTGCGTCATGAAGAGCCTGGGACGGCGTGCAGGCGGCCTTCTCGGTCGCCTGCCGGATAGCACCGTGGCGCGACGCGAAGGCCGCTCAGGCGCCAGCGGAGGCGTTTCTGGGGGTATGTCTGCGGCGGGGGCGGTCGCCGCGAGCGCTGCAGTCGCCGTCGCCGCCACCATCGCCGGGGGCAGTTTCGGCGGAACCGCAGGGTCGCGGTCCGGCTCAAGCGGCGGCGGACGCGGGGAGGAGCGCTGATGGCGATCCACTCTCCAGCCCGCGCCATGGCGATCGCCGAACAAGTCGCCGGCCGCTACCGGATCACGGTGGACCACCTGCTCTGCGCGCGTTGGGACCGCTATGTCGTCCACGCCCGCGCCGAAGTCGCCGTCCGCATCCGCGACGATCTCGGATGGTCGTCCCGCGCCATTGGCCGCTGGCTCGGATGCAGCCATCCGAATGTGCGGAAACTTTTCAGTTACCACAAAATGAGGCCCCCATGGGCCGCCATGACAGGAGATGTGGACCCGGCCTCGATCCTTCACCTTGCCCGCGATGACCAGGCCAGGCGCCTTGCGGAAGCCGAACAGCGCGCCGCCGACGCCGCCCGCGAGATTGACCGCCTGTCCGGCGTCCACCTGACAGAGGCGCTGGCCGAACAGCTTGGCCTGCTCACCCGTTGCGCCATCGTGCTGGCGATCTGCGCGGAGAACTATCCCCGCGTCGTTCGCGGCGTCGCCATCCTCCAGGGCTACGACCACGCCTGCAGCGTTCTCGGTTACGGCGCCAGAAACGGCGCCACCTATGATCTCATGAAGAAGAACTTCTCCTCGCTCGACCGCGCCTTCGCCGAACAAGGCTGGCCCCAGCCCACCGAGTGCGGCGATCTCCCGGCGTCGCGCCGCCTCACGCACGCCGCCGCAGACATGCTGGCGCTGCGCTTCGGCGTCCCGCGCCGGTCGCAGATGATGCTGGCTGCTGAAGGACGTTCACCACCCATTCCCTCACGCGCCCGCAGTGTGGCGTGACCCGAGCCATGCGCTCGTCAATCAAGGGCTGAAACCATGACCGTCAAGACCACCAAGCGCCCCGCGCCAAAGACCGCCCAGAAGTCCGCGCCCGCTGCGAAAAGCGCGCCGGCCCGCGGCAAGACAGACGCCAAGCGCAAGGCCTGACCGTGCCGGACGGCGCCGTCACCCTGCAGCAACGCCGCCCGTTCGATCCCGTCACGGCGCACGCCGCCGAGAAGGGGGCGCGGGAGGCGTGGCAGGCGCGTGCAAGCGAGGCCGAAGCGCTGGTCCTCAAGGCTCGCGCCGAGCGTGACGCCGCCATCGAACGCGCCGCGCGCGCCGAGGCCGGGGCGGACGCCGCACACCGCGACGCCGAACGCCAGCACCGCATCGGCTACCTCGAAGCGCGGTCCAAGTACGGTCTCGGCGGCATGGCGCTCGGTCTTGTGCTGACCGCCATCGTCGCCACCGGCTCCGCCCAGTTCAACGCCTGGCGGCAGGCCATGGCCGTGCGCGAGACCGTCAAGGCGTCCAACGAAGCCTTCGGGCAGGGCGTCGCCGTCGGCGCCGTCCGTGCGGACGCCGAGGACAAGGGCCTCAATCGCGGCCGCGAACCCGCGGATGCGCCGCGATGATCGTCGCCGGCTTCATCCTGCTGACGACCGCCATCGCCGCCGTGACGGAGCTGGTCGGCGCATGACCATGATCCTCATCACCCTTCTGGTCGCCGCCGGCATCGTCGGCGCGTGCTTCCTGTTCGAGGCGATCCGATGACCGTCGCGCTCTTCATCCTTGCCATGCTGGCGCTCGCCGCCGTGGTTGCATGGATCGCCCGCTCCACCGTCTGGAGCCGCGTCAAGGGCACGGCCCCGGAGGCCGCGCCGTCCGATCCGCCCAAGGGAGACGCCCCGTGAACTTGATGGAGATCGCCACCCGCGAGCAGGAAGAACGCCGCAAGCTTAAGGCCAGCCGGCAGGCGCTTGCCATATCGCGCAAGGAATCCGCCAAACTTGAAGAGGCGATCGCCGAAAGCCTGCGTGTGATCGATGATCTGGAACAGCACGCCAAGCGTGCCTTTGACGCTGCCCGCGGCATTCTGAATGACGGACGCCTCCCGCCGAATGACGTGATCGTGGAGCCGGGTGGCCTGACATACGTCGATCGTTACGCTCCAACGCCAGACTCCGCCGCCGCCTTGTCCCCACCCGCTGGCGACGGCGAGGGCGGCTCGCCCGGTACTCCTCCTGACGCTCAGCCGGGCGAGCCGTCTCCCTCTCTGGCCGGCGTGTTCGGCGACAGCAGCGGGCCGCTCGAAGTCACCTATCGCAACGGAGCGCCGGCTTGACCCTGGTCGTCCTTGATGCTCGACGGCGCGCCGCCGGACGCCATGTCGGCGCGCGGATGATGGGGTGAGCGATGGCGGGCGGCAGGCCAACCATGTACTCGCTGGCGCTCCAGGATGAGATCGTCGAGCGCATGTGCCGGGGTGAGACGGTAACGTCGATCTGCGAGTTGGAGCACATGCCAACGCTGGTCACGCTCTGGCGCTGGAACCGGGACAATCCGGAGTTTTGTAAGGCCCTCACGCAAGCGCGCGCGGATCGGGCCCACGTCTGGGCCGAGCAGGGCATCGAGATCGCCGACGACGGATCGCGCGACATCGTGATCGTGAAGGGCCGGAACGGCGAGGACGAGGAGCGCGTCAATCACGACCACATTCAGCGCTCGCGCCTTCGGGTGGAAACCCGCATGCGGCTGGCCGAGAAGCACAATCCGGCGGTGTACGGGCAGAAGGTCCAGCAGGAACTGACCGGCAAGGATGGCGGGCCAGTCGAAATGTCTGACGTCACAGAGCGCGAGATTGCGCGCCGCATGGCCTTCGCGCTGATGAAAGGCGCTCCGGAGGGCTAGTGACCGCCCTTGACGATCTTCTCAAGCGATACAAGGCGTTGCCGCCGGAAGACCAGGAGCAGCTGAAGAAGGATGCGCTGGCCGCAACGGCGCGCATGCGCTGGGTGCCGAATCCAGGACCGCAGACCGACGCCTATTTCAGCAAGGCGGACCTCCTCTACTATGGCGGGAGCGCCGGAGGCGGAAAGAGCCAGCTTCTGCTTGGCCTCGCGGTCAACGAGCACCGCGTCAGCCGGCTCTTCCGGCGCCAGTTCAAGGACATCGACGGCGAAGGCGGGCTCGTGCCGAGCCTCGCCACCATCCTCGGCTCTACCGCCGGCTATCGCGGCGACAAGCACGTCTGGACCATCCCCGGCAAGGAGCGGCGCACCATCGAGTTCGCGGCGTTTGAGACGCCCAAGGAAGCCGAGGCCTACCAAGGCCGCGCGGCCGATCTGTTTGGCTTTGATGAGGCGGTGCAGTTCCAGGAGGAGATTGTCCGCTTCATCACGGGCTGGAACCGCACCACCATTCCGGACCAGCGCTGCCGCGTCGTGCTGGCGTCGAATCCGCCGCTGACCCCGGAAGGGCTGTGGATCTTCGAATGGTTTGCGCCATGGCTCGACCCCAAGCACCCGCGACCGGCCAAGCCGGGCGAGTTGCGCTGGTTCACCCAGATCAACGGCGTCGAGACGGAGGTCCAGGCGGACTATCAGAACGAAGTTGTCGACGCGCAGGGCAATGTGATGCTGGTGCGGCCCAAGTCGCGCACCTTCATCCCTGCCAGCCTGAGCGACAATCCGGATCTGCTGGAAAGCGGGTACGCCTCCACGCTGGCGAACCTGCCAAAGCACATGCAGGACGCGCTGCTGGGCGGTCAGTTCAAGACGCACCTCGAAGATGCAGACCGACAGGTCATCCCGGCGGACTGGGTGCTGAAGGCGCAGGAGCGCTGGGCGCTGCGCAAGCGCGACCTGATCGAGAAGCCGATGACAGCAGTGGGCGCAGACGTCGCCGATGGCGGTCGCGACCGCATGGTGGTGACGCCACTGCACGGGACGACGTTCGGCGAGCCGCACATCGTTCCCGGCGCCGAGGTGAAGAGCACGCCCGACAAGGCCGCCGCGATCCTGAAGGTCGCCAAGGATGACCCGCAGATCAACATTGACTGCGGCGGCGGCTACGGCGGCGGCGTGTCCGACATGCTGGAGTCCAACCGCTTCAACGTGGTGCGCTGCAAGGGGGGGATGAGGTCGATCGCCACCGATCGGGACCGCACCCGCGGCTTCGCCAACAAGCGGGCCGAATGGATCTGGCGCTTCCGGGAGGCGCTGGACCCTGACCGGGGAGACGACATAGCGCTGCCGCCCGGGCGGGAGATCGTCGCCGAGCTGTGCGCCTTTCGCGAAAAGGCTCATGCCGACATGCGGCAGGTGATCGCCATCGAGGATAACGACGAGATCAGCAAGCGCCTTGGCCGCTCGCCGGACATCGCGTGGTCGCTGTTCTTCGCCTGGGCGGAGCCGCAGCCCGGCATCCGCGAACTGCGCGCCAGCAGCAACCCGCACCGGAGACGGCGCGCACATTCCCCGCCAGTTCACTCCGGCTACGCGACGGCAAAGGCGAAGTTCACCCGCCGCAGGTAGGCCCATGTCGTTCATGAAGCCCAAGATGCCGCCGCCGGCCCCGCCTCCGCCGCCGGTCACGCCCATCCCGGACGCCACGGACGCCACGGCGCGCCAGGCACAGGCCGATGCGCTGGCGATGATCAAGAAGCGCCGGGGTCGCGCCTCCACCATCATGTCCGGGACCACCGGCGACACAACTGCGCCGCCCACGCGCCGGCGCCAGCTTGGCTACGGGCAAGCTAGCTGACATGGAGCGCTGGTCGGTTCAGGACATCTGTGAGCGTGGCGACAAGGCGTTCGAGCGCTTCAGGAACTGGCACACCCTGAACCAGGTCATTGCCGAGATCTTCTACCCGGAGCGCGCGGACTTCACGCGCACCATCTCGACCGGCGAGGAAATCTACTGGGAGATCTTCGACGGCGAGCCGATCCTGATGCGCCGCGACCTCGCCAACCAGCTCGGCGCCATGCTGCGCCGGCGCGGCGCGCGCTGGTTCGAGGCCAAGGCTTATCCCCGCGAACTCAACCGGATCGACGCCGTCGCCAAGTGGTGCGAGGCGTCCACCGACGTCCAGCGCGAGGTGATCTATGCGCCGTTCACCCGCTTCACCGAGGCGTTCCAGGAGTCCGACAACGACTATGTGGCGTTCGGCGCGTCGGTGCTGTCGCACACCTACAACCAGCAGCGCACCGGCCTCTTCTTCCGTTGCCTGCACCTGCGGGACTGCGCGTGGTACGTGAACGGCGACGGCGTCGCCGACGAAATGCACGAGACGATGCGCCTCACGCTGTCGCAGATGAAGCGCATGGGCTTTGTCCTGCCGAAGGATGAGGAGAAGCGTTTCGAAAAGGACCCGCACCGCGAGGGTCAGATCCGGCGCTGCGTCGTTCCGGCGGACCAGTTCGCGCACGGCAAGGGCATTCCGCGCGATGCGAAGTACGCCGTGGCCTATGTGTGGCCCGAGTATAAGCACCTGATGGTTCCGGCCGACCAGCCCCAGCCATGGTTCAAGACGTGGCCCTATCTGGTCCGGCGCTTCACGTCCGTCACCCATGAGCCGTTCGGCCGCTCGCCCTGCACCGGCGTCGCGCTGGCTGACAGCCGCATGCTCAACCAGGCGCAGATGGCGATCATCGAGGGCATGGAGAAGGCGGTGAACAAGCCGCTGATCGCGCCCAATGACAGCGTCGCGGACGGCATCAACATCCGCGCCGGCGGGGTCAGCTATTACGACGCGCAGTCCGCCATCGGCGCGCGGGAGCCCATCTATGCGCTTGACGTGTCGCAGCCGGAGCGCGGCATGGAGTTCGTGGCGGAGCGGCGCCAGTTCCTGGGGCGGGCGTTCTTCCAGAACCTCATCAAGCTGCCGCCGATCGATGGCGCGGCGATGACGGCGTTCGAGGTCAATGAGCGCATCGAGCAGTATGTCCGCGAGGCTGCGCCGATCTTCGAGCCCATGGAGGCAGAGAACGCGCAGATCATGGAGGGCATCTTTGAGCGCATCCGCGACGCCGATGGCCCCGGCAATCCGTGGGGCGCGTTCCCGGAGCCGCCGGAAGAACTGTTGGGCGCCGAGATCCGGTTCGAGTTCGACACGCCGCTGACCGCGACCTATCGCAAGCAGAAGACGGAACAGGCGGTGGCGGTGCTCAACTATGTCGGCGCGCAGGCGGCGTTCGACCCCGGCATTGTGGACAACATCGACTTCGACGCCATGGGCCGCGACGCGCTGAAGGGCCTTGGCCTGCCGTCATGGCTGAAGGACGAGAAGACTGTCGCCGCCGTGCGTGAGCAGAAGGCGGAACAGCAGCAGATGACCGAGGCCGCCAACCTTGCCTTGCAGGCGGCGCAGATGGGCATGACCGGCAAGTCCAAAGGAGCGCCGCAACTGCCGGCGCCGGACCCGGTGATGGCGGCAATGACAGGAGGGACTTGAGATGTCGGGCTTTGCCTACGGCCGCGATGCGCTTGGCAACGCGGTCCCGATCCGGGTGGATTCCAGCGGCAACATGACCGGCGGGGGCGGCGGCGCCGGACCAACCGCCGATGGCACGCCCGGCACCGGGACCGTCACCAGCGTTGCATCGGTGACGACCGCGAACGGCGTTGACCTGCTGGCGGCCAACACGGCGCGCTATTCGGCGATGATCTGGAATGACGATTCCTTTGGTCTCTATGTGTTGCTCGCGTCCGGCAACGTCACGACGTCGAACTACAGTCTGTTTGTTCCGTCCAATTCGGGTGTCTGGGTTGACGGGTACACCGGCATTATCCGGGGCCTGTGGGCGGGTGACGGTTCGGGCGCAGCGCGGATCACGGAGATCACCTGATGATCCAGCAACTCGCCAACTTCCGCGCCGGCACGCCAACGAATGACAATGCCGCGGCCGGCCTGATCGGCGAAGTCATCACGTCCACAGTGCTGGCGGGTTCGGCCATCGCCTTGACCAGCAATACGGCAGCCAACATCACGTCGATCTCGCTCACGGCCGGCGACTGGGACGTCTATGGCGTTGTGAACTATCTGTGCGGCGCGACCACCAACGTCACGCAGTTGTACGCTTCCATTTCCCAGACCACCGCGACGGTGGACACCACGCCCGGCGCGTTCAACAACCAGAGCTTTCCTGGCTCGGTGCTCGGCAATGGCGGCGTTCCTACAGTGGTTCCTCCAGTGATCCGCAAGAGCCTGGCGTCCACGACCACCATGTTCCTTGTAGGCTTCGGCACGTTCACGGTGTCCACGCTGTCGGTTTACGGCATGATCTGGGCGAGGAGGGCGCGATGACGCGGGAAGAGGCGCTGGCCGCGCTGCACGATCTGGCGCAGACGGACTTCATCGGCGGGCCGTTCGATCGCGATCCCATCGACTATATCGCCCACGATCCCGGCGGCGACGCCGTGCCGTACATCTGGCCGTGGCGCTCAAGTCGCCCGTGCCCGTTCCCGGAACTGGTGCGCGACCCGGCCGAGACGGAGACGCCGTGAAGCGCCCGCCTCCGGCGCCGTTGCCGGCGGGCGTGCTTGGGCTTCTGGGCGCCGGCGTTCCCGATACCGACACGGAGGTTGCGCTGCGGGCGTGGTCGCGGGGCAACGCCTCCGAGGCCCAGCAGCGCATTGCCTTCGCCTATGTCAGCGGTGAGCTGTGCGGCGTTGGCCGCGTGCCCTTCACGGGCGATACCGAGGGGACCGCGTTTCGCTGCGGCGCGCAGGCCGTGGGGCAGGCGCTGTGCGCGCTTGTCGGCGCCAGCGTGGCGTATATTCCAGGGCGACCCGCGACGACGGAGATCGAGGGCGACTAGCGTTCCCCGCACATTCACCGCGCGCGCGTGACCCAAGCGTCCATGGAAAACTGGACTCAGGTTCGCGAGCAACTGGCGGCGGCCGCACCCGACCACGCCGAAGCGCTCGCCAAATATGAAGATCCGAAGGCGTTCATCCAGGCCGCGCTACGGCCGGACCCGCCGGACTGGCGCAAGCAGATTGCCGGCGACAACGCCGACGATCTGAAAGCGCTGGAGCGTTTCCCGGATGAGGGCGCGCTGTACAAGGCGTTTCGCGACACGCAGACCGCGCTGCGCGAGAGCGGGCGGATCAAGATCCCCGGCGAGAACGCGACGCCGGAAGAGGTTGCCGCCTACCGCAAGGCCATGGGCGTGCCGGACGGGCCGGACGGCTACAAGGTCAGCGTGAAGCCGCCGGAAGGCTATGAGCCCACGGACGCGGACAAGACGTTCCTCGACACCGCGACCAAGAAGCTGCACGAGGCCGGCGCCCCGCCGCAATTCGTGGACCTGATGCACGAGCTCTATTTCGGCGGCGTCGCCAACAGCCTGTCTGAGCTGGAAGCGCGCTATGACGACAGCGCGCTGAAGGCCGACAAGGCGCTGACGGACCTTTGGGGGTCGCGCAAGACCGAGAACGTCGCCTATGCGAACGCGGCGGTGGCGCAGTACTTCGGCCCCGGCGAGAACGGCGCAAACCCGGCGCTGGTCGATCTCAAGATTGAGGCGCCGGACGGTTTCGTCGGCAATCTCGGCGACTGGCCGCCGTTTGTGGCGATGATGGCCCAGGTGGGCCGCCAGCACGCCGAGGACCCGTACTTCCTCAAGGCCATGGGCCAGCAGGATGTCCCCGATCCAGTGCAGCGTAAGGAGCAGATCATGGCGCTCCGCAGCACCAACCCGAAAGAATATGCGCGCCTCGCCGCAGAGGGCGGCGAACTCGACAAGCTGAACGCTGCGATCGAGCGCCAGGCGCAGCGCAAGGGAAATCGCGCCGCCTAGGCGGTTCGACATCAGGCTCCGGCGTGCGTCTGAGGCGATCGGCGCACGCAAGGAGCCCGCGGCCTACCCGGCGATGAGCCGGCCCCGCGACTCGTGAAGGACACGCGCCGGCCCCGCAAGGCCTACCCGGTGCGCTGACCGGCATCGCCATCCCTTGAGACGTGCGCGTCCTGCGCACGCTCCCGATTGATGGAGAGAACGGCCATGGCCGTGTTCACTTTCGACTCAACGTTCCGCACAAAGTACAGTGACGAGTTCCGCTACGACTTCGAACGCAAGGGCGCCAAGCTGAAGATGGCGTGCCGCACCGATGGCGTGGTGCGCGGCGATACAGTGAAGTGGGATGTCGTCGATCCCGCCGATGACGCCAACATCCGCGGCCGAAACGGCATGATCCCGGAATCGCAGCTCGGCTACAGCCAGGTGACGGGCACGCTGACGGAGTACTTCAAGAAGTACCCGATCGACAGCTTCGACGAGTTCCGCGGCAACCCGACCGTGCGTTCGGCCATGTCGATGCGCGGCATCAACGCGATCAACCGGGCCATCGACAACGGCATTCGCGACGCCATGGACGCGTCTGCGACTAACATCACGGCGAGCACGGACGGCGCGTCGAACCAGGCGGTGGCGCTGTCCACGCTGGCGCGCGTCGATTACTGGCTGTCGTTCCTGCTGGAAGCGGACGTGCCGGCCGACGACGGGCAGATCTGGGCGGTGGTTTCGGTCAAGGCCATGCTGCAGATGCAGAAGATCAACGAGTTCAAGTCGTCGGACTTCGTCGAATACAAGCCGATGCCGGACATGCCTAGCAGCCGTGTCCTGCGCTGGCAGGGCGTGAACTGGCTTACCTACAACGGCCTGTCCGGCAAGGGGACGAACTCCTGCAAGATGTATATGTGGCACCAGTCGGCCATGGGTCATCAATGCACCGAGCCGGAAGCGCACGCCTACTACTACGAGTCGCAGGACCGCTTCGAGACGTGGTTCAAGACCATGCAGGTCGCCAAGACGGTGCTGCCCCGCGGCATTGTCCGCTTCTACCACGACGACACCGCGGCTCTCTAAGGCCTGACACCGGAAAGGACTGACACATGGCTTATTCGAATTCCGGCCTGAAGTACTGCCGCAAGGTGCTCGACTTCGGCGGCCAACTTGGCGGGGCGATCTGGATTCTCGACACCGTCGATGCCCAGGCAACTGTCTATGCCGCCGGCTATATCAGCGACGGCAACCTGCTCGGGTTCCGCAAGGGGGATATTGTCATCGCCCGACGCTGGACCACGACGCTCCCGACGACGGACGCCGAACTGAAGACGGCCGCCGCAACGGCAAACGTGCTGATCTCGGTGTTCATCCATTTCGTGATCGGCATCAGCACGACTGGCCTGCCGGACCTCACGGACGGCCTCGCGATCACCGCGACGAACACGTAAGACGGCGTTCCCTACGGGTTCACCGCCGGGGGCGAGAGTGCAGGCTCTCGCCCCTTTGGCTGTTCAGGGGGCGGACGATCAGGAGCCCTTGATGGCCGCAGAGAAATCCAAGCCTGTGCAGCGTTGCCCAAAGGGGGCGCTCTTCATCGAATCCGAAAGCGCTGTGCCGGGCGGCCGGGGTCTCTGGTACTGCCGGGCGCCCGCGGATCACACCATCGAGGACGTGCTGAAGCCGGACTATTTCGGCCTGTCGCAGGGCGAGAGAGGTCTGCGTTGCGGCGACATGATCTATATCGAGCCGGAAAGCGCGCTGTGGGCGGTGACGGTGCGCATCATGGCGCTGATGCCGTCGATCCAGCAGGTCAAGGTGCGCGAAGTCGCGCACATGCGGCAGGTCTATGAGGTCAAGCCGCCGTCCGGGTTCCGCTTTGAGTGGGCGGGGATGAACGAGCGCTGGCAGATCTACAAGGGCGAAGTGCTGGTCGATGGCGGCTTCGACAACCAGGACGAGTGCCTGGAGCGTGTCCAGGAACTGATGCGCCAGAAGGCGGCTTGACATGCCGACGCGCGAGAGCGTCCTGAATGACGCGCTGGCGCTTCTGGGCCAGCCGCGCATGAGCGGCCCGGCCGACACATCGACATGGGTGCGCCGTCTTGAGGGCGGGTTTGACGGCGTGGCGCAGCGGATGCTGGAAATCCACCCGTGGAACTTCGCCACGGTGCGGGAAGCGCTGGCTGCGGCGGCGGAGACCTCGCTGTCATCGTCCGGGCTGTCCCTGCAGGGCCGGTCCTACGCCTACACCAAGCCCGCCGTGGCGCGGATCGTGCTGGTCAACAGTTCCGGCGCCTGGTCCGACAATGGCGAGACGGGGCATTATGAAGATGAGGGCGGCTACATCTTCACCGACCTCTCGCCGTGCTGGCTGTTCTACATCAGCAAGAGTTGGCTGACCCGGATCGGGTCGTGGCCGGCGGTGTTTGCGTGGGCTGTGGCGACGGAACTGGCGTCCTCGCACGCCGAGGTGTCCACCAAGGACAGCGGCAAGCAGGAACAATTGATGATGCGCGCGCGGGAAGCGCTGCGGGCGGCGCGCTCATGGGATGCGTCGCAGCGGCCGTTCACGGCGCACCCGGAGGGCCGCTGGGTTCGGTCACGCCGCGGAATCGGGCGCAATCCGTACTGGGACGTCTGACATGGGCGCGGTGACGGTGGGCTGGCCGGCGTTCAACGGCGGCGAGGTCGGCGAGGAGTTTCTGGCGCGGGCGGACGTGGACGTCTATCCGACCACCTGCGCCACGATGGAAAACATCTTTCCGCTGATCCAGGGGCCCATGATCAAGGCGCCGGGCACGGAGTATGTCGAGACGCTGGCGGGCCCAGGCTGGCTGCTGCCGTTCGTGTTCAACATTGACCAGACCATCGGGCTTTTGTTCTCGGCCTCCAAGATCCAGTTCATCTTTGACGGCGCGCTGATCCTGTCGGCGGGCGGGCCGGCGACGATCGGCAACTTTACCGATTCCAGCGATGTCGGCGCTTCGGTCACCACGGGGGCGACGTCCTCCATCCTGACCGCAACGGCGTCGGCGGATGCGAAGGCGCGGTCGACGATCACCACGGCGAGCCCGCTGGTGGCGTGCAGCCTGCAGTTCACAGTGGGCACGCGGCCCATCAAGGTGCGGATCGGGACGAGCGCCGGGGCTGCCGACATCGTGGCCGAGACGACGTTCGCGCCGGGCACGCATGTCCAGACCTTCACGCCCGGCGTCTCGCCTTACTATCTGCAGGCCACGCTGGAGGATGAGGGGAGGTCGTCGATCACGGCGATCTCCGCGCTGGCGGCGGGTCCGCTTTCGGTGTCGGCGCCGTACCAGGCCGCGGACTTCCGCCGGCTCCGCCACGAGCAGAGCGCAGACACGTTCTGGATCTATCACGACGAGTACCGCACGCGGGTGCTGGAGCGGCGGTCGAACACATCCTGGTCGCTGCGCCTGTTCCGGCCCACGGACGGGCCGTTCATGATCGAGAACGACACCACCGTCACGCTGACGCCAAGCAACCGCACCGGGTCGGCGACGGTGACGGCGAGCGCGGCGACGTTCACGGCAAATGATGTGGGCCGGATTCTGGAACTGGTTTACACCGGCCAGCGGGTGGACGCGACATTCAGCGCGCTGAACCAGACCAGCAGCAGCGTGCGAATCACCGGCACCGGGGCGAACCGCAATTTTCACTATATCGTCGCGTCGGGCCTGACCGGCACGGTCGTGCTGCAGCGGTCGGTGGGCAATGAGATCGACTGGGTGGACTATGAGACCGTGACCACGTTCGGGTCCGACGTTTCCATCAGCGACGGGCTCGACAACCAGATCATCTATTACCGGCTGAAGGTGACGGCGTACACGTCCGGGTCGGCGGCGATCACGATCTTCTATTCGCTTGGCGAGACGATCGGGAACGGCGAGATCAGCGCTTACACGTCAACGACGCAGGTGACGGTGGAGATCGCCAAGGGCTTCGGCGGCGATGGCTCCGGCACGACGCGCTGGAGCCTGGGTGCATGGTCGGATGGCGAGGGCTGGCCCACGGCGGGGACGCTGTGGGACGGACGCCACTGCATTGTGCGCGATGACCGGCTCTGGATCAGCGCCAGCGACGACTATGAGAGTTTCGCCGTTGGCACGGACGATGCTGACGCGATCTCGCGGCGTATGGGAACCGGCGCAGTCAATATCGCGCGATGGATCGAGGGCGGGTCGCGGCTGCTCATCGGCGCGGCTGGCGCGGAACTGGAAGTGCGGTCGAACGCCAGCGACGAACCGATCACGCCGACGAACATCAACCTTCGCACGGCGTCTGGCCGCGGATCGGCGGCGGTGCAGGCGCTGGCGGTCGGGGACCGGCGCGTCGCCTATGTGTCGCGGTCCGGGCGTCGGCTGTGTCAGATGCTCTATGACATCGAAAGCAACGCGCACCGCTCCGACGACATGACGCGGCTGCACAAGGACATCGCCGGCGCCGATGACGGGCAGTTCATCCAGCTTGCCTGGCAGCAGGAGCCGGAATCCCGCATCTGGTGCCTGCGCGACGACGGGCAGATCGCGGTGATGCTCTATGCGCCGGATGAGGGCGTCTATGGCTGGTCGCGGTTAAAGGCCGCGGGCGTGGATGCGACCTATACCAGCGTCTGCATCCTGCCCGGCACGCCGGAAGACACGGCCTATGTGATTGTGCAGCGCACGGTGAACGGCGCGGCGGTCTATCACCTCGAACGCTTCAAGCCGGAACGGGTGACCACAAGCGCGGACGCCTGGCGGGTTCACGCCGGCCTGCAATACTCCGGGGCGGCGGCAACAACGCTGACAGGGCTTGACCATCTGGAAGGCGAGAGCGTCGCGATCTGGGCGAACGGGCGTGTGCATCCTTCGCGCACGGTGACAAGCGGGGCGGTGACGCTCGACTATGCAGTCACGAAAGCCATTGCGGGCCTCAACTATTCCGGCCTGTGGAAGTCCGCCAAGCTGGCCTATGGGTCACGGCTGGGATCGGCGCTGTCGGCGGAAAAGCAGGTCAAGCGGCTGGGCGCGATCGTGCGCGACACGGCGGTGGGGGCGCTGTCCTATGGCCGCGACTTCACCAACACGGACATTGTCGGCACGGAGTTCGAGGACGGGTATCTCATGGACACGGCGGTTCCGCTGGCCTCGTTGGAGGTGAACCAGATGTTCGACGGCGAGACCGACACGGATTCGCGGGTGTGCCTCGTCATGGACAAGCCGGCGCCGGTGATGGTGCTGGCGCTTATTCCCCACATGGATCTCCAGGAGCGGACGTGATCGAACCGCTGACATGGCGCGACCTGCGGGAGTGGGGCGGCGCGGCCGACGCATGGAGCGACGGGCAGCTTGTGCGCCTTCCGATGACTGGATTCGTGCGCCGCAGCGCCGGGGCCATCGAGGCCATTGGCGGCGTGATCTGGTTTGCGGGGCGACCGACCGGAAACTTCGCCATGACCGACGCCTTTCGGGCCAGTTCACGTTCCCGCTGGGTTCACCGCTACGCCGTGCAGGTGCTTGAGGCGGTCCAGCGGTTCGAGCCTGTGATCTACGCCACGGCGGACGATTTTCCGGCCGCGGCGCAATGGCTTGAACGCCTTGGTTTCGTGCGATCGGGCGGAGAGTGGATACGTGTCATTCATGGCTGCGCTTCCGGCGATGGCGTTGAAGGCGGGGTCCTTCGTCATGGCGAACGGGATGAAGGCGGCGTCGCTGGCGTCTACGGGTCTTGGCGTTCTGGGCGCGCTGCGCCAGGGGTCCGCTGAGGCGGCGGCGGGCAACGCCACGGCAGCGTCGGCCTACCAGGCCGCGGGCCAGCAACGCGCGGTGTCGCAGCGGGAGGCGGAGCGCCAGCGCATCGACAATCGCCGGCTGATGTCACGCCAGCGCACGGTGATGGCGGCGAACGGATTTGACTCCACCGATGCGACCTCTCGCGCGATTGTGGGCGAGACGGCGAAGGAAGCCACCCTTCAGGAACTGCTGGAACTCGCCAAGGGCGAGGACGCCGCGCGGATGACGGAGTACAGTGGCCAGCTTGCGCAGTACGCCGGTCAGGCGGCGAAGGCCGCAAGCCGGCTGAGCGCGGGCGCGCGGCTCATTTCGGGCGCGCTGTCGTGGCGTGACCGCTTTGGCGACGGTGGCAAAGACAGCAAAGCGCTGATGGCGAAGGGCGGCGGGGGCTACGTCGCAACGGTCAGCCCGTCCAGGCATAGTCGCTGATGGCCCGCCTCCCGGGACCGGAGGATGTCCAGCGCACGCCGCTGGCGGTGACGCGCCGCATCGTGGAGGCGCCGGTCGATCAGAGCGGCGGGCAGATGGTGCGTGTTGCCGACGCCGCCAGCGAACTGCTGGGACGGGTCCGGGACGCGCAGATCGAGGCGGAGGTGCGCGCCGCGGACTCGCGCTATGCGCTGGATCTCGACCGCGCCCGGCGCGAGCTGGAGGCCGACAACGACTACACGACCTATGAGCAGCGCTTTCAGCAGAAGGCGCAGGAGCTGCGCAATACCTACGCGGAGCGCCTGTCATCGCCGGCGCATCGCCGGTTGTGGACGCAGCGCGCCGACGCGCAGGCGGCGCAGGGCACGGTGCAGGTCCGCGATCTCGCGCGCCGCAAGAGCATTGAAGGTGCGGTGTCAGGCGTCGTCCAGTTGGGGGCCGCGGCGCAGGAGATCATCGACGATGACGGCGCGCCGGAGAGCCTGCAGGTCAGCCAGCTTCAAAGCTACGCGCATATGGTCCGCTCCAACGTTTCACGTGGAATCATCCCCGCCGACGACGGCGAGCGCATGGTCGCCACCATGGAGCAATACTACCGGACGAGGGCGGAGCAGCGCTCCCTTGTCGCCGGGGCGCAGCGTGCGGCTGATGCGGTGTTTGCGGACCCGCGGCTGGTCACGCTGGACGACAAACTGGGCTGGGTGCGCCAGAACGTGCCGGAGGGAAAGGCGCGGGCGGCGGCCGAGGATGAGGTCGCGCAGCGGTTCCAGCGGCAGCGTGTGGCGCGGGAAGAGAGCCAGGAGCAGGATCGCATCGCCTTCATGCGGGCCGAGAACGGCGACGGGACGCTGGACGGCGCGACGCGGGCGCGGATCGAACAGGAGCAGCCGGACTTCATCCAGCAGCGGCGCGAGTATCGCCGCTCGCTCTGGCGCCAGGGCGTGGCGGACGTGGAGACCGCGCGGCGCGAGGCGCAGCTTCAGTCGCAATCGGCGACGGACGGGCTGATCGCCGACGCGCTCAACGACCCCGCCAAGTTGCGCAGGCTCATGGAGGCGACGCCGGAGCAGTTGCAGCGTATCACGGCGCGGCTGGAGCCGGATGACGCCGTTCGGCTCGGGCAGTTCCGGGCAAGGGCGCTTGGCCGCGGCGGCGGCGACGACGCGCAGGCGCAATTGGTCGAGAAGGTGTTTTCCGACCTCTATAGCCGGGCGGAGCCGCAGGCTGTGCTGATGCTCGACGGCGAGTTCGGCGGAACGAAGGGCAAGGGTGAGGTCAACAAGGCCCAGTTGCGGCGCTATCTTCTTGGCAATGCGCGGGAGTTCGTGACGCGCTATGGCCGGGCGCCAAGCGAGCAGGAACTGACGACCATCGTCAATCGCGGGTTTGAGCAGCAGCGCACGCGCAACGAGTACGGTCAGTCCTTCCAGTACCGCTTCGGTCGCCCGCCGCCGTTGCCGCTCACCGCGGAAGAGCAGAAGCCGCCGCGATGACGGAGCCCGTCACCAAGGACGATCTCTGGGGCGAGCTGGGCGCGTCGCCGTCCGACAAGGAGCGCGACGACCGCACGCTCGACCAGCAGGCGCGGGACAATTTCTGGCGCTCGCTGGATGAGGACGCGGACGCCCGCGCCCGGATGGCGCGCAATGCGCAGGCGCTCGGGACCGCGCCGGTGCTGGGCAAGGAGGCCGAAACCCGGCTGCAGCGGCTCGCCGACGCCAAGACGGCGCAGGAGACGATCAACGCCAACAAGGGGCTGCAGGGGTGGTTCTCCAACCTGCACCGGGCGACGATCTCGCACGACGACGTCGAGGGGCTGGCGGGGATTGAGAAGGCCGCTGGGTTCCTGACGTTGGATGATCTGCGGCGGGGCTGGAACACGCTGACAAGGCGGCCGGACGCCGTGAACACTGCCGTGCGCGCCAACATGGGCAACGCCGGGGTGGGGCCGGACGCCGGGCGGGGTGCGGCGGCGCGCGTCGGGGCGATTGGCCGCCAGGTCAACAATTCGTGGACGGCGTCGCAGCTCGACGCTAAGGCGGCCCGGCTGGAGACTCGCAGGGCGGCGGCCGTGGTGGGCGCCGGAGACTGGACCGAGGCCGACCAGCGGGAGCTGGACGATGCGCGAACGGAAGCAGCCCTCCGAAGACTGGGTGGTCTTCAAAAGGTTCCTGATACTCTTGTTGGCGTTCTCAATTCTGGCGCCTCTGGTATCGTTTCTGGTGGCGTGGGGATGGTACGTGGCCCGGTAGACGCCGGGACCAACGTCGCCGAAAACGCCATCGCGGCGTCCAATCCGTTCTGGAAGTACGGGCGCTTTGCGCCTTACGCCGCCATGTCGGGGATGCCGAAGGCGGAGGCCGTCGCTCCGCGCACAAGCCCCGTCATGGCTGGCCTGATGAAAATGGCCGGCGCGACGCCGGACCAATCGCTCGCGGCCAGCGCGCTTCTGTCGGCCGCGTCCGCTGACCCGCGTGTCGGGTTCCTTCGGGGGTCTGCGGAGTTTACGGCGGAGCAGGAAGCGGGCGGTGCTTTTCAGCAATACCGGCAAGTCCAGACGCTCGACGGCCGCCCGCTCAATGAAAAGTACGCCGCGGAAGCGGCGATGCTCGTCGGCGCCATCAATGCTGGGCTTGAGTTTGGCACCGGCGCGCTGATCGGCGGGGCATGGGGCTCGACGCGGGAACTGCGCGACAAGTTGCTGGCGCAGGGCGGACAGGCGGCGGTGCGGCGTTTTGCGCTGGGCGAGATCGTCAAGAAATACGGCTTGCGCGTGCTCGCCACCGGCGCCGGCGAAGGTACGGAAGAGGTGGTGCAGGCCGCCAGTACGCAGACATTTGAAGAGTTCGCCAAACTGAAAGACGGCGGCGAGTTCGCCCCGACGGACTGGAGCGCCTTCGCCGCATCGGCGCTGGAGCAGGGCGCCTATGGCTTTGCGGGCGGCCTCATGTTCGGCCTGCCGGTCATGGGCGTCGAACTGCGCGCCGACCTCCAGGCCCGCGACGCAGCGCTCGCCACCCGCGACCGGGTGCTGGCGCTGGCGGATGCGGCGAAGAAGGCCAGGCTCACGACCCGCGACCCCGACGCCGCGGCGGCATTCATTGACGACCACGCCGCGCCGGGTGCGCCGCCGATCCTGATCGACGTGCAGGGCATGATGACGCTGGCCCAGGAGGCGCGCCAGTCGCCGGAGGAGTTCGCGCAGTCGCTGGGCATCGCGCCAGAGCGCTACCGCGCCGCGGTGGAAGGCGACGGCGTCATCGAGGTGTCTGCCGGTCACTACGCGACGCGCATCGCGCTGACGGCCCACGGGCCGAAGCTCGCAGACCACATCAGCATGGACCGCAGCCAGCCGACCCCGGCGCAGGCGGAAGCCGCGGTGAAGGAGGCGGAAGCGCAGGTCGCCGCGGTGCAGAAGGCGGCGGAGGAAGAAAGCCGCACGCTGGTCGAGAAGGCCAAGGCCCACCCGGACTATGAGGTCTTGCGCAAGGAGGTCGAGGGCATCCTGACCGCTGGCGGCGCGGGCGACCGCGGCGCCGTGAAGATGCAGGCCGAACTGATCGCCGCGAACATGGCGGCGAACGCCGACAAGCTGGACCCGGAGACCTATCCGATCGGGCGCGGCGACATGGTGAGCGTCGGCGGCTCTGCGGAGCGCCTGTCGGAGACGCCCGCGCCGGAGCCGCGCCGGGTGCGCGAGATCATCACCACCGCCGACGGCGAGCGCCAGGCGCTGCTTGAAGGCTCCTCCGTGCCGGTCCCGGTGGAGCAGTTGACGCGCGAGGGGCCGGTGTCGCCCATCGCCGTCTTCAGCCGCTTCAATCTGCGGGTGGAGTCCTACAAGGACCGCGAGGCTGCGGCGACGGCGGAGGCCGATTTCTTCGCGCGCATGGGCGCCGCTACGCCCGCAAGCGGCGTGACGATGAACCAGTTTGCGGGGGTCCGCGCCAAGACTGCAAACCGGGGCGCGCTGGCGGATGCGCAACAGCGGATCGCCAGCGGCGAGGACGCGGAAGTCGTGCGCCGGGAAACCGGGTGGTTTCAGGGCGACGACGGGTCGTGGAAGTTCGAGATCGACGACAGCAAGGCGCGCTTCACCAAGATGCCGAAGAAGCCGGGCTTTCACGGCGACGAGCTTGGTTTTGAAGGGCCGCTGGGCCGAATCCTGGACCACCCGGACCTGTTCCGCGCCTATCCGTCTCTCTACAAATTCCCCGTGCGGATCGAGATCACGCACGAACCAATGATGTCGCACTTCAGTTCAACTGGGCTGAACGTCGAAGGCGAGACGCAGGAGGAGGCCATGGCCATCCTCATGCACGAAATCCAGCACTACATTCAGGACGTCGAGAAATGGGAAGGCGGCGCGAACCCTGCCGCGGCGGAGCCGATGCGGGAGAACTGGTACAACGCCATCGTCAAGCTGATGGAAGACCTGCAGGCCGAGGGCCGCGGCCACAACATGATCCCGGAACTGGACTGGCTCCTGACGAAGATCGCGGAGTTTAATCCGGGCGACAACAACAGCTTCTTCGGCGGCCCCAGTGGATTTGCCGTGCGCGGTTACGAAACCACCATCGGCGAGACGGAGGCGCGGAATACGCAGGCTCGCCTGCGGATGACCAAGAAGCAGCGCAACGAGACGCCGCCGGACGTCACGCGCGACGTGCCCCGCGGCGCTACCGTCACGCGCGAGTTCCCGTTCATCATGCGCGAAGGCGCGGAACAGGAACTGGAAGACGCGGTCAAGAAAGCATCCGCGGCCATTGGCTTGCCCTGGACAAAGAATGCGCAGGATCGCGGACTCACCGGCGAGCGCATTCTTGGAATGATTACGCAGGGCGGATTTGGGGGCGCGCGCGGTTACAACACGTTTGTGGCGCGGGATGCTGCGCAAAAACTAGCGCGTGGTACGCATGACTGGGGCGGACCGCTGGACGATTGGGATATCAAGCATCTGGAAAAGGACCTTCAAGATTCCACGCAGATCCTTCAAGTCCTCGACGCCGTAGAAGCGACCGGTGTCCAGAACCGCCTGTTTGCAGATGCATCGGCGTTCGGGCTTGTGTCGGACCTGGAAGTCGAGGGCTATCGCCGGCAGGTGGACGAGAAGGGCCGTCCGCTGAAGCGCGCCGACGACGGCATGGAGCCGGCGTCGTATCGCATCGCCACATCCCCCGCCCCCACCCCACTCCAGATCGCCGAAGCCCTGCGCGAGGCGGCGCGGTGCGCGGCGGAGATGAGCGCGGCGGCTGCCGCGGGCGGCACGGCGGCGTTCATGGCGGGCAATGCGATTGCGGCGACGGCGGCGCTGCCGGCGGGGATCGCGGTGTCGGCAGCGACGGCGGCTCAGAACGAGGCCGAAGCGCAGCGGAGGGCGGAAGAGGAGCGGATTGCACGCGCGCGGGCGGAAGCCGAAGCCAGGGCGGCGGAAGAGAAGCGCAAGGCCACGCTCAAGCGCGACAATTTCGCGGGCTATCTGTCGGAACTGCCGTCCATCGATGCGATGTACCCGGAGGTCGCGAAAGAACTTGGCGTGCCGGAGCAGTACCTGCGCGATCTTGTCCAGCATGAGAGCGGCGGCGACTTTGCGGCGGATGCGCCGACGTCCAGTGCGTTCGGCGCCGGGCAGTTCATCAATGATGCATGGAAGACCGAAACGGCGCTGATGGATGGTCGCTACGGGCCGGAGCCGTGGGCCGGGCAGGAGCAGCGCGACATGGATATGGAGCGGGCGCAGCCGAACTGGATGCTGCTCGCCATTGCACAGCGGGCGCGCCGCGATGCGGTCGGGCTGCGCAACGCCATCGGGCGCACGCCGACGCAGGGCGAGGTCTATCTGGCGCACTTCCTCGGGCCGAAAGCGGCGGTGGATCTGATCGAGGCCGCCGACCGCGGGGTCAAGAACGCGGCGGCGCATTTCAAGGACGCCGCGAAGGCCAACCGGAGCGTGTTCTACGAGGGCGGCGATCTGCGGCGCCCGCGCACGGCGGCGGGCGTGCGGGACAAGCAGACGGAAGGGTTCTCTTCCGAGAAATTCACCATCGGCGCAACGCGCTTTGAGGATACGCCCTGATGCACCCGGAATGCCGCGCCCGCGTGTCGAAGGTTCTCGGCCGGGAGGTCACCGACGACATGGACGCGGCGCTGACGCAGCGCATCGAGGCGTCAATGCGCACGCTGTCGCGGCAGGACGTGGCGGCGTGGCGCGCGCTGCCGCAGACGGAGAAGTGGCGCCGGGCGGCGGACCATGCTGCGGCGCAGGTGGAGGCCGCGGCGGTGGGGCAGACCTTCAACCAGGATGGCGCCGTCTCTCGCGCACAGGCCGCAGGCTATCAGGGCGCCGACACCGGCGAGGCGGTGGAGTGGCTGCGCGCTAAGGCCAAGGGTCTCGACATGAGCACGGAAGCGCGCATGGCGAGGGCGAGAGAGCAGGGCTGGGATACGAGCAAGCCGCAGTATCACGGCACCCCATCCAGATCTTCGGAACACAACAACAAATATGTTCGCGCAGAAGGCGACGATAGGTACATCCCGCTATTTGAGGCTTTTGATTCAACAAAGGGAGCAGCCTCAGATAGCGGATGGTTAGGAAGTGGCGGCGTCTATGTTACAGAAGATCCTGAATATGCGTTCGAGTTCGGAGATAGAATTCTCCCGCTGTTCATACGGACATCCAAACCATTTGATGTACTGGACTCTAACACCACCAGTTACGAGTCATTGTTCTTGCTGCGAAAGCAAGTGCAAGAACTCGGGATGCAATTGCCAGAAAAGTGGCGTCTTGATCTAACGGAGCCTCCCGCAAAGAAGACATTCAAGTCGTATGACGGTAGGCAAATAACCACGCACTACACAGTGCGAGAGGCGCCGAACTCGGAAGACCCGAATACAAGATGGGCCGTGGTCTCTGGGTCAAGGCCCTATGCAGAAAGTCGTTCTGGAATTGTTGAGGCGAGCGGGCCGACGCGTGAACAAGCAATTGGGCTATTCAACGACAATCAACGCAGCGGTGGAAAGCCTTTCGGCTTCTCCAGCCGCTTGATCGGAGACTACGGACCGAAGCGTTTTGTGGAAGACCTTAAGGCACGCGGATTTGATTCCGTGCGCGCAGTGGATTCTCAGAATGGCAGGGTTTCAGAAACACTTGTCTTCGACCCCCGCAACATCCGCTCCATCCACGCCGCCTTCGATCCTGACTTCAAGGACAGCGCGAACCTGCTCGCCCAGGGCGAACCCGCCGTCGGCGTCCGCGGCGACTTCACGATCTGGCGCGCTGACGCCCGGTGGCGCGTCAATGAGCTGGAGCGCCAGACGCGCATCCGGCTCTACGCCGCGCGCGACATGTCCACGATGCTCCACGAAACGGGGCACCTGTTCCTTGAGGTCATGCGCACGCTGGCGCCGTCGAGCCCGCAGATCGCGGCGCAACTGGAGGACGTGCGCCAGTGGGCGGGCCTGAAGGACGGCGAAGACTTTGAGGAGCGCCACCACGAACTGTTCGCGCGGACGTTTGAGGCCTACCTGATGGAGGGGAAGTCGCCGTCGCTGCGCCTCAGGAAGGCGTTCGAGGCGTTCAAGGCGTGGCTGACGGCGATCTATCGCGCCGTCACCGGCCGGCTCGTGACGCGCGACGGGATCGACTATGGCGCGACGCGACTCTCACCGGAAATCCGCGCCGTGTTCGACCGGATGGTGGCGACGGACGCCGAGATCGCACAGGCCCGCGCGCTGCAGGGCATGGAGCCGCTGACGCAGGCCCAACTCGGGCTGACCGATGAGGCTTATGCGAAATATCTGGCGTCCTTCGAGCGGGCGCGCGTCGCGGCCGAGAACGACCTGCGCGCCGAAACGATCCGCCAGGTCATGCGCAAAAAGCGGGCGGAATGGAAGCGCCGCGAGGCGCAGCATCGCCGCGTCGTGACGCTGAACGTGAACGGCCGGCGCGAGTACCGGGCCGAAGACCTGTTCACCGATGGCCGCTGGCGCGATGGCGTCGGCGTCGGGCAGGCGCTGCCGCCGGACGAGGCGATGCAGGACCGGGACGAGGCGGAGGCTGCGGGGGCGCAGGCGGAGCGGGAGATCATCGACGGCCGCAGCTACGACCAGTTCGCCGGACCGCGCGCCCGCACGGCGGACCTGTCGAAACTGAAGCAGGCGCAGGATCGCGTCGCGGCAGGGGAAGACCCCGAACAGGTGCGCAAGGACACCGGCTGGTTCAAGGACAGCGCGGGCCAGTGGCAGTTCGAGATCAGCACGGCGGATGTGCGCGTGCGGCTGACCCCGGAAGCGGCTGCCGCGGCCAATGCGTCGCGACGGCTAAACGCGATGGAGGTCCGGCACGCGCTGATGGTCGGCGACATGGATGCCTTCATGGACCCGCTGTCGCCACTGGCGCAGCACTATGCGCTGCTACCCGACGTACTGGATGCCAAGGATCTGATCGAGGCGTACCCAGACCTTGCCAGCCTCCGGGTCGTGTTCGTGAACATGCCCGCCGGGTTCAACGGGGCCGCCCTGCCAGAGGACTACCAGACGGGGCGTCCCGGTTTCATCCTCCTGGATAGCCATCTGTCCATCGAGAAGGCGAGATCGACCCTCATTCACGAGCTTCAGCATGTGATCCAGGCCTCCGAGGAGTGGATGGTCGGCGGAATGCCGGAGCAGGCGTCCGCCTATATCGACCTCGCCGATCAGGACACCGTCGATGCGGTGCTGTTGCGGCTGAAGGCGGCGGGGCTGCCGGCGACATCGAACAACGTATATCGCGTCTTCACCGGGGAGGATCAAGCCTTCGAGTCCGAGGCGCGCCGCAACATGACGCCGGAAGAACTGCAGGCGACGCCGCCCGTTAACGCCTATGCGCCGTCCCTGCCGACGCGGCCGAACTCCCGCGCCGGGCTGGAGGACTTCAAGGACCGGGTGCTGAAACGGTTCGGGATCGTGCTGTCCGTGGGGCCGTCGCTGTCGCGGGAGCCCCTGTGGTTCTCCGCGCTGGAGCGCGCGGTGGAGGGCTCGCAGACCAAGAAGGCGAGCGCGGCGCAATGGTGGGCGACGCTCTCCAAGACGCCGGGGGTCAAGAAGGAAGAACTGGAGTGGACCGGCCTCAAGGACTGGCTGGATGGGCAGGAGGCGGAGCAGGCGCGCCCCGGCCGCAACAGTTCGGACAAGGGCGTCAGCCGCGACGACATTCTTGCTTTCGTCCGTGCCAACGGCGTGCGCGTCGAGGAGACGGTGCTGGGGGATATGTCTCTCCAGAATCGCGAGCAATTGGATGAACTGCAACGCGAGCTATTGCCGCTCGTGGAGGAGCAAGATCGTCTTCGCGCTGAACTGGATACATTGGCAAATTTCGCCCGCAATGCCGACGATCAGAGGCTGAAGACGGCCGCCGCTGAAAGGCAACAACAAAATCGGGCGCGTTTGCGGGTAATTGGACCACAAATTCTTGATCTGATGGAGCGCCAGGATTTCCTGCGTGGAGACAACGTCCGCACCAAATGGTCCAGCTACACCCTCCCCGGCGGCGAGAACTATCGCGAGCTGCTGCTGAGGTTGCCGGGTGGCACTCGCGACGATGTTCGCCCGTCGCCAGAAGTTGTGGCGAATTATCAGGAGGAGTGGGACGGGCTTGTCGTTCAAGTTCGCGAAGCCCGCGCAAAAGGGCAGCGCGCTTACGAAACGGAAGTCCAAGATAAAATGGATGAACTTCACGCTCGTATGGTGCGTGAAACTATTGAGCAGAACCCAAGGCTGGTTCGCGACCCCTACACCTCCTCCCACTGGGACGAGCCGAACGTCCTCGCGCACGTCCGTTTTAAGGAGCGCACCGACGCTGACGGCGCGCGCGTGCTGGCGATCGAGGAGGTCCAGAGCGACTGGCACCAGGCCGGGCGGGAGAAGGGGTATAAGGCCGGCGACGCGGAGCAGCGACTTCGCGATGCTGAAGAAGCGCAACGCGAAGCTTACAGGGCGATGGACGTCGCCAGTAACGCAGGGCGAAAGTATCTTGCGGAGGTTGGCGACATAGATTTTCAGGATCGGCAGGCTGCGGCTTCGCATGGGGCTGTGCTTGGCTGGCTCAGGCTTCGGAAGGGCGATGCTCAAGCAGCCGAGCTGGCGGCGCGGGTCTATGAAGCGATGGGCGCTGCGGATAGGGCCGCAGAGGAGACGCGCGGCGCGCGGGCGGCGGCCACCAAAGGCGTCCCCGACGCTCCGTTCAAGAACAACGCCTGGGCCGCGCTCGCGCTGAAGCGCATGGTTCGCTGGGCGGCCGAGAACGGTTTTGACAAGATCGCGTGGATTCCGGGGCAGGTGGCAGTGGAGCGGTTCGGAATCGAGAAGCAGATCGATAGCCTTGAACTGTGGAAGGATCGCGACGGCAGGGAAAAGCTCTACGCCTATCGCGGCGACCGCATGGTGCAAGAAATCACGATCACGGAGCAGCAGCCGCTGGAAGCGGTGATTGGCAAGGAACTGGCGGAGAAGTTGCGGAACGGACAGCGCAACACAACGGCCGACAGAGCTGAGGGGGGTGAGCATCGCTCGCTTTCCGGCGTTGACCTCAAGATCGGCGGCGACGGGATGCGCGCGTTCTACGACCGCATCCTGCCGAACATCGCCAACGACCTCGGGAAGAAGTACGGGGCGAAGGTGGGGGAGGCGAAAATCGGCATGGGAGCGCCGAGCAAAGCCGACTTGGACGCACGATGGGCTCGCATCGCAGCGGGCGAAGATGGCGTGCCGCACCCCGGCGAAGCGCAACAAAAAATGCACTCCCTCCCCATCACGCCCGCGCTCAAGGAGGCCGCGCTGGGCGGCTTCCCAATGTTCCAGAACGACCCCTCCATTACGCCGGACCCGAAGCCCGACTGGTGGAAGAAGATGAAGCTGGACCGGCGCCAGATCGAGGAGACCTACGGGCCGGAGGTCGCGGCGAAGCTGGAGGGCATGTTCGCCACGGCGGAAGAGGAGGCTGCGACCGCCGCCGCAGAGATCGAGAAAGCCAACGCCGACCTGAAGCAGGCCAAGCGCCTCTGGGTCTGGATCAGGGAGAAGGGCGGGATTCGCGCCGATGACGCCGGGGCCATTGTGGATGGCGACAAGCGCTTTCCCATGCTGGTCCGCAAGAACGGGATGGGCCTCGACGACCTCGCCCGCGCCGCCGTGGAAGAGGGCTTTGCGCCGATGCGCAAGGACGCAGACGGCTACATCATCCCGCTTGATCCTGAAGAATTGCTGGACATGCTGCGCCGGGATGTCGGCGGCGATCCGCAGTATCGCGTCACGAACGACGAGGCCCGCGAAACTCTGGCGCGCTATCAGGCGTCCGGGATCGACACGAGCCTCACAGGCAAGGCGCTGCGTGAACAGGTTCGGGAGACGATGCTGGAACAGGCACGGCTTGGCGTCGATCCCGACGAGATCGCGCCGCTCTTGGGCTTCTCCTCCGGCGACGAGATGATCCAGGCGCTGGCGGCGCGGCGCCCGCGCGCCGACGTCATCAAGGAAGAGACCGACGCCGCGATGCGCGACGAGTTCGGCGACATGATGGAGGACGGCTCCCTCATGGACGAGGCCAAGCTGCGCGCACACGCCGTCGCACAGGAAAAGGCGCTGGAGATCGAACTGGAAGCCATCCGGCGCGCGACCGGCGGGCGGGCAAGGCCCATGGCCGCCGCGGCGAAGCAGGCGGCGGAGCGCCAGTTGAAGGCCATGACGGTGGGCCAGGTGCTGAACCCGGACCAGTTCCTTGCCGCCGAACGCCGCTTCGGGATGCAGGCGCAGAAGGCGCTGGCGCGGGGCGACACGGCTGCGGCGCTGGAGGCCAAGCACCGCCAGCTTGTGTCGTGGCATCTCTATCGCGGCGCCCGCGCCGCCGCCGACAAGGTGCAGAAAGCGGTCAAGCGCTGGTCGTCGCTGTCGGACAGCACGACGGTGCGCAACGGCATCGCAGAGCCGGAGCGCGACATGATCGACATGATCCTCGAGCGGATCGACCTGAAGCCGCGCTCGCGGGCCGAAGAACGCCGCAGTGCGGCGGAATGGTTCATGTCCGTCGAGGCGCGCGGACTCTCGGGGATGCGGGGCGTCGATCCCGAAACGCTGGCGCAGATCGGGCCGCGGCCGATGCGCTCGCTGACGGTTGCGGAGTTCGATGAGGTCGCGGAAGTGATCCGCAACATCGCGTTCCTTGGGCGCAATGTGGGGAAGATGCTGGCCGCGGAGCGCGCGCGCGAGGTCGAAGAGGTCAAGCGGGGCCTGCTGGATCGCGCTGAAGCGGAATGGAAGGGCGCGCTCGATCCGAAGTCCCGACCGTCGGATTCGCTGCTGGCGCGGGCGCGGCGCAACGTCGATGCGTTCCACGGCGCCAACCTCAAGATCGACTATCTCATGCGCCTGATGGACGGGCTGAAGGACAATGGCCCTTGGGCGCGGATCTTCTCGCATCCGGCGCAGGAGGCCGCCGACCGTTTGCATCAGCGCCAGATTGCAACCATGCAGCAGTTCGCCGCGCTTCTGGAGCGCCAAGGCGTCACCCGCAAGGAACTCGGGCAGATGCTGACGCGCAACATCTGGATTCCCGAAATTGGGGAAAACCTGACGCGCCACCAGATCGTCTCCGTCGCGCTCAACATGGGCAATGAGTACAACCGCGAGGGCGTCAAGGCGGGCGAGGGCTGGGACGATGCGCAGCTTGCGGCTGTGCTCGCGAAGATGCGCAAGCAGGACTGGGATCTTGTGCAGGCGCTGTGGGACCATATCGGCCAGTGGAAGGAGGAATCCTTCGCGCTGGATGAAAAGACCCGCGGCGTGCGCCCGCGGGAGGTCATCGCTGCACCGGTGCAGACGCCGTTCGGGACCTATCGCGGCGGGTACTGGCCGGTCGCGTTCGATCCGCTGCGCTCCGATGCGGCCGCGAAGCGCGAGGCGCGGGACGCGGTCAATGCGGAGCTCGGCGGCGGCTATCGTACACCCGCCACCGCGCGGGGTCGCCTCGAGGCGCGGCAGGGCACCGGCGGCCAACCGTTCCGGCTTGACTGGCTCGGTGTGCTGGACAAGCACACCCGCGAGACGCTGACCGACCTGACGCACCGCGAACTGGTCATCGACCTGCGTCGCCTCAAGGCCGACAGCCGCATCCGGCTTGCGATCTCCAACGTGGCCGGCGATGGCGCGGTGCGCGCGCTGGACGACTGGGTCAACCGCCTGACGCGCAAGGCGCCGGTGACGGCCTATGGCGATCTCGGCGGCATTGCCGCCTATCTGCGCCGCACGGGCACGCAGTCGCAAATGGGCTTTAAGCTGTCGGTGGGTCTGCTCAACGCGCTGGGCGCGCTGCAGGCGATTCCGCGCAATGGGTTCGCGGCGCAGTTGAAGCAGTCTGGCATCTCGTTCGGCCGCGACTTCCCGCTGATGGTGGCGTCTCAGATCGGATCGCTGTTCGGCGGCGACGGGACGATGCCCAAGCGCGTCGCCTTCGTGCGCGAGAAGTCCGCCATGATGAATGCGCGGATGGGGCAGTTTGACCGGGAAATCGCCAACGACACTGGCGTCCTGGAGGTCAAGGCGACGGTGCTTGGCCGGCGCGATTACTCGCTCATGTCCAAGGACTGGGAGGATGCGGCGCACTATTTCACCGGGCTCATGGACGCCGCGGTCTCCGTGCCGACATGGCTTGCGGCCTATGAAAATGCCATGGCCGGGAAGGTCGGCGGCATCGAACTGGCTGATGAGGCGGCGGCGATCCGGCACGCCGATCAGGTGGTGCGCACAACGCAGGGCTCCGGCGCCACGCAGGACCTGTCGGCGTTGCTCGCGACGAATAACGAGTTCCAGCGCCTCTTCACCATGTTCATGAGCTGGGCGAACGGGTTCTACAACCAGTTGTTCGCGGAACAATTTCCCGGCGTGATGCGCGGCAAGATCAGTCCCGTGCGGTTTGCGGTCAACATGATCGCGATCTGGCTGCTGCCGGCGTTCCTGTCGGCGTGGTTCTATGGGCTGGGCGACGATGGTGAGGACGAGGACAAGAAGGCGCGGCAGATCGTGACGGAAGTGCTGCTCTATCCGGCGCAGTCGATCCCGTTCGTGCGCGACGCCCTGTCCTCGGTGTTCGAAGACTACCGCCCGCAGACGCCGCTGGCGACCGCGCTGGATCGCGCCGGGCGCCTCTCGGGCGCAGTTGAGGGCGGCGACGGCGAGAAGATCGCCAAGCAAAGCTACATGCTGTTCGGCTCGCTCTTTGGCGCGCCGACGCAGTTCTGGGTCACCGGGGACTATCTCTATGACGTGACGGTGGGCGACGAGGATCTGCAGGACTGGACCGACCCGGAAACCGCGGGCGACGCCTTCAGCCAGGCGTTCGTGAGAGACACGCGTTAGGGAATGTGAGCCCGATCCGTTCGAAGACCCCCTGCGGGCCTACGAAGAGGGCCTGCTGCGGGACACCAAGTAGCAATTTCAGGGCTCTAGCGCCCGTTCCCTGCGGGTTCACTGCGTCGCGCCTGAAAGGGGCGCATGACGCTCGCTGTTGAGACTCCCCGCGCCGTCTTCACAGGCTCCGGCACGCGGGGGCCGTTCACGCTCACCGTGGGCGGCACGCCGATCACCTATCTGGCGAAATCGCAACTGGTGGTCCGGCGCTACTCCTCCACCGGAACGCCGACAACGCTGGTCGAGGGCGTCAATTACTCCGTCAGCGCGGACTCGGTGGCGACGGGCGGCTCGGCGGCGTCGGTCACGCTTGATGCGTCGCAGGCGGTTCTGTCGTCCAGCGAGAGGCTGGAAGTCGAGCGCGTCACGTTACCGTCGCAATCGCAGGCATTCGGCGCGGCAAGCGGCTTTTCGGCGGCGTCCACGGAACGCACGCTCGACCAGATCGTCCGCATCCTGCAGGAACTGGACGACCGCGCCGATCGCGCGCTGATGCTGTCGCCGCTGGATTCGGGCGGTTACACCTTGCCTCCGGCCGCGCAGCGCGGGCCATCCGAGGGCAAGCAGTATGCGCTGGGCTTCAACACCAGCACCGGCGCGCCGCAGCTTGTGGAAGTTTCGGCGGCCAGCGTGTTCGGCGGGGACGGCGACAAGGGCGATGTCGTCGTCTCATCCAGCGGCACGATCTTCACGCTTGTTGCGGCCAAGGTGCTGGAAAAGCTGCTGACGGTGGACGGGGCGGGATCGCTTCTGGATGCCGATAAACTGGACGGCGAGCACGCGTCGGCATTTGCTCTCAACAACGCCTATGACGTGCGCCGCTACGGCGCGGCGTGCAATCTGCGCACTGTCCGCGACGGCGCCATGACAACGGGCTCCGCAGTCCTCACAAGCGCCACGGCGGCGTTCACGGCTAACGATGTCGGCAAGATCATTGGTGTGCAGGGCGCCGTGCCGAACGCGGCCAACGGATCAACCAAGCCGCTGTGCACGACCATCGCTTCCTACCAGTCGCCGACGCAGGTGACGCTGACGGCGGCGGCCACGCGCACCGTGACCGGGGCCGAAGTCAAGTGGGCGACCGACGACAGTGTTGCAATTCAGGCGGCAATGGCGGCGGCAGGCGCGGCCGGCGGCGGCACGGTGGTTGTTCCCGGCCTTTGCGGTATCGCGACGACGCTCGACTTTTCGACCATGGACCGCGTCGTCGTCACCAGCGACATCAATGTCCATGCCGTAGACTCCACCGGCTTCAATGAGGACTTGCCGCGATCCCTGTCGCGCGTGCGCTCCGGGGTCGCGTGGCTGGGCGCGTATGGCGGCTACATGGCCCAGAACGACATCGGCACATGGGAGGATGGAACCTATGTGAAGCGGCAGGGTAACGGCCTCAAGCGGATTTTGCTGGACTGCTTTGGGCAGGCGGCGGGCGGATGGCGCACGTTTTCTGTACTGGCGTTTACAGCGGATGAGGTCACGGTCGCGCGGTTCACGTCGTTCGGGGCGACTTTCGGCGTTACGACCAACCGTACTGCGGCGGCGCAATGGGACAATGTGGCCTCGCAACAGGTCAAAGTCTCGCGCTCGGTGTTCGTCAATCGCGGGGCGCCCGTCTATGGCGCCAAGGGCCTAGCGGTCTGGGGCGACAAGAGCGACTTTCGAGGCAACTGCAACTATTACGAGTTCACGGACTGCACCTGGCTGATTGAGAACGACGCCAGCCTTGACAATGTCTGGCTGGAACAACTCGACACGACGGACTTTATCGGCTGCACCTGGAATGGCCGGGCCGTTCTGCACTCGGCGGAAAGCGCCGGAGCCAGTGCGCTGTCGATCTTCAACGGCCTGTCGCATCTCACTGAACTTCTGACCACGGCTGGCGCGCCAGCCACGGAAACGGTGCGTCTGCCGGCGGGCGTTTACAATTTCACGGCGACGGGCGGCACGAACGGCACGGTGACGTCCTCGGATCTCACGCTGACGGGGACAACGGTCTCCACCGGCGCCGCAGTCCAGTTCACCGTGGGCGCCGGGCCGGAAAAGCTGGCGTCTCCGTCTGTAGCGGGTAGCGAGACCATTACCCTTTCGGTAGGCACATGGCTGGCGACCGCCAGCGGAACTGGCGCCACCATCAAGGTGACGGCGGGCACGGCAGTCATCGCCGGCGCCAATGTCTCCGGCACGATTTCGGACGTGATCGAAGTCACGACGGCGGGCACGGTGACCGTCACGAAAGTAGGGTCTTCGACGCCCACGTTCTCGGTCAAGTGCATTGGCGGCAACGTCCTGTTCACCAAGAACGGCGCGGTGTCGGCGTGGACTTGCAAGATCAGGAACGCCAACAGCCAGGCGCGCACGGTCACGTTCACGTCCTGCTCCGGTATTGTGGTCGCCAAGAATGCGCCGACACTGGGCGCGGGTTTCCATGCGCAGAACCACGAGGTCATCTCGTATGACCTGGAGAACGTCGGTGTCCTGCCGATCATTGAGCCCGGCGCCGATATCAAGGTCTCCACCAATGCGAGCCCCGGACAGGCGGTGGGCTCGCTGGATTATGGCCGGCGCTTTCCTGGCGTGAAAGCAAAGCTGGCGCTGGCGCAGTCGATCCCGGACAGTGCGTGGACGTCGATCACATGGCCGACGCCGGACGCCAATTCGCTCAGCATGTGGGCGGCGGGCGCGCCGACGCGCATCACTAAGGGGCACGCGAGCAACGCGGCCGATTCCAACAATGTTCTGGATATCAGCATCGACGCCTCGGTCTCGTTTGCGACCAGCGCCACTGGGTACCGGTTTATCGCCATCCTGAAGAATGGCGCGACCCGCACGATTGTCGCCAGTGCGACGGCGGTCGCGGGCGGCAATTCAACAGTGATTTCCGGATTCTACGAGGATCAACCCGCCCCCGGCGATTACTACGAACTACAGGTCTTCCAGACGTCTGGCGGCGCGCTCAACGCGGAAGCGACGCTGACAAAGATTTCCGCGCGGGCCTGGTGATGGAGAGACACATGGACACGAATTCTCTTCGCGAGGCGGCGGCTACCCTTCGCACCCATACCCGTGATCGCATTGGCGACATCATGGGGCGCGTGCGCTGGCTGGCGATGGAGGTGCAGAAGGTTGCGCTTGAAATCGAGGGCACGACGCAAGAGGAAGAAGACCTGCGCGAAGTCGCCGCTGCCATGCTGCGCTACTCCTCGCGGTATGACGCACGGGCGCCGGAGCCGCCGCCGGTGGGGGCGCTTGTCGAGCCGCACTCGCCCAAGATTCCGGAAGCGCCTGCCATCCCGGAGCCTGTCAGCGTTTATGACGCGGACACGGCGACGCGAACGCTTGAGGCGCCTTCGGAGCCCCGCGAGTTCCTGTGGCTTCGGCCGGACCTCTGGAACACGCTGGCGGAAGCGCAGGCCGCGTTGCGCGGACACATCCAGCAGGAGCACGCCGCGCGGACGCAGACGCGGGCCATTGCGCTTGAGGCGGTGGTTGACCTGGCGCTCCTGGACAAGCGCACAGAGGCGCAGGAAATCGAACTGTCGCAACACAGCCTGCTGAAGGACCGCCTTCGCAATGTGGATGCGGTGCGGGCCGACAAGCTGGCGGAAGTGGCCGCGCTCACCTCTCTGGAAAGCGCGCGCGCCTATGCCGGCACGGTGCCCGTCGGGTGGGAGACATGAGCTTCGACGAATGGCATGACAGCGACGAACACGCCCGCGCTGCGGCGCAGGAGGATGCGTGGTTTGAGCGTAACCGCGTCGAAATCAGCCTCGGCACGCTGCTGTTCCTGACGTGGTGGTTCATGCCGCGCCTCGTGGCGCTCGTCTGCCTTGGGCTTCTTGTTGCGTTCGCAGTGCTGCGCCGCGTTCCGCAGGCGCTGCCGACGCTGCGCTTCATCTGGCGCGTCTGCCTGATGCCGCTGGCGAAGATCGACGACTGGATCATGGCGCGCTGGCGGGCGTTCAAGATCGTGCTCGGCAAGCGCATGGTCGCCATGCAGGCGGACTGGCAGGTGCTGCAAGAATGGCTGCGGCTGGCGCTGAAGCGGGAAAAGGACGACCGCGTCGTCTCCGCCATGGCCTACCATCAAGGCTTTGTGTCGGGCCGCGTGCTGTCGCCGCTCAATGTGCTCGGGCGCTGGATTCCGGCCATTGCCTTCGGGATCGGCATGCTGCTTGCGGGATCGGTGCAGTCCTGGCGCATCCACAACATCAAGGAAAAGCTGAGCGAGGCGACGGAGAGTGCGCAAAGCTGGCAGGCTGAAGCGAAGCAGGCGCGTGCGGATGCGGCGGCGATTGCCATCCAGCGGAACGCCGACGTGAACGCGGCCAACGCACGGGCGCTGGAGACGGCGGAACTTCTTAGGGCTGAGCGGGAGAGGGTCGAACAACTCTCTACGCGGGAAAGGAGACGTAGGAATGAAGCTCAACGCGCTGCTGCTGGCGGGCCCCCTCCTGATTTTGAACGGAGCCTGCGCGACATTGCCAATCCCCAAGCGGGCGCCGCCCCCGGCGCCGATGCCGCCCCCGCGGCCGGCGGTGATCGTCCCGGCTGAATGCACGGTGCCGCCGGCGCCGCGGACGCCGTTCCAGCCGCCGGACTTGCCGACGCTTGCAGCGCTCGATTCCAAGAACCCGCTGCCGCACTGGATCAGCCGCACGTCGCGCGCTGAAACCCTGGCGACGGCGCTGCTGGGCGAAGTAGACCGCATCCTGACCGAGGACCGCACGCGCGACGCGCTGGCGGAAAGCTGCGCGCGCTGGGCCGACAGGGTCGCGCGCGAGCAGGCGGGCCAATGACAGACTCTCTGCCCGGCAATCAAGGGGAGTGGTGGCGCGACCGCGTCTGGGACCTGCAGGCGCGGGTATCCTCTCATGAAGCCCGCATCGAAGCGCTTCACGGTGCGGACAAGGAACATCGCGACGACATTCACGACTTGCGCCGCGAGATGACGCTGTTGCGCCAGGAGATGGCGAAAGGGTTCGCCGACCTGAGCGTCAAGATGGATCTTCATCTGGGGTCCATGCGGGCGGAAATCTCGGAACTCAGGAACCTCCCGCCGCTCACGCCGCCGATCCAGACGCAGACGCTGCCCCAGATTCCGATCCGCTGGATCGTGATCGGCGGCCTTGCGCTGGTCGGCGCCATCGCGTCGGCGTCGTTTGCGCTGGGGGTCATGTCCGATCCGAAGGAGGCGTTTCACGCCGCCACAAGCGCGCTGACGCAGTAAGACACAAGGGCTGGATATGAGTGAGAAGAAGCCGAACCTGTGGTGGCGCTGGATCGCTGACTACTGGAGCGATCCGCGCAAGGTCTTCGAGGCGCAGCGTGTCGAGGACATGTGGCGCAAGTTCTTCAAGCTGTGCTGGATTCTGGGCTCGGTCTACATCCTGTTCTGGGTGGCGGGGCCGACCAACGTCAAGGCGCTCCAGCTCTGGATGGAGGACGATGCACTCGCGGCGGCGACCGCCTGGGCGATGACGTGGATGTCGTTCCTCGCCTTCTCGATCGTGCGCTATGCGTCGGCGGGTCTCGCGCCGATCACGTTCTATATCCCGCTCATCCCGCGCAAATGGCACGCCGAACCGCTGAGCCTGCCGTCGCTGTCGGTGCTGATGGGCTCGGTCCTGGTGCTTGCGCTGCTCTATGTGCAGTTCACCAACGCCTTCAACATGTACGCGCACGAGGCGCTGAAGTCGGGCGGCGCGGCTACGACGCAGCTTTCGGCAGCGTCCTCGGAAGTGGCCGATCTGGAAGCCGCGCTGCGCCAGGTGAACGAGGGCGAGCGGGCGACGCTGGCGCGGATCGACGCCGACCTCTCCCGCGTCGCGCCGGAAAAGACGCTGACGATCCGCACGCTCGGCGCGCAGCGGCAAGACGCCGTGGACAAGGCCGCGGCGGAGCGCCGGCGCATCCAGGCGGAACTGAAGGAGGCTCGCCGAACGAACGTCGCGACCACGCAGACCGTCTCCGATCCGCGGCCGGTGGACGGCTATTACGCCGCCGCGCTCGGCATTGAGCGCACGCTGATGTCGGCGCTGAACGATGCGCAGCGATCGGCGCTGGTGGAGCTGTTGCTGGTCATGGGTCTCGGCCTTGGCCTTGTGGCGGCGACCTCGAAGCTTGGCGTGCGCGAAGCCGCGGAACTGAAGGCGACGACGGAGCCGGAGGCTGCGCCTGAGGAGAAGGCGCCGGAAGATAAGGCTAGCAATGTGACGCCGTTCCCAGGCCGCAAGAAGTTCCTGCTGCCGGCGGGCGTCGGCGACTATGTTGAGGAGGCCGCGTGATGGCTAAGGCAATCGGGCTGGACCTTGGCACGACAACGTCAAGCGCGTCCTACTTCGACGGACGCTCCGCGCGCATCCTTGCCGCCGACGAGCGCGACCGCGCGCTGCGGACGGTGGTGACGTTCGACTCCTCGGGTCAGATCCGCGTCGGGCGCTTCGCGCACAACACGTCGGCGACGCATGCGGAGTTCTCGTTCCGCTCGCTGAAGCGGCTGCTTGGGCGTCAGTATAACGATCCGCTCGTGCAGGAGATCGCCGAGCACGTCAGCTATGACCTCTCCATGGGGCCGAACGGCGAAGCGTGGGTGCGCACGCCGACCGGGCAGGCGTCGCCGGAAGAGCTGCTGAGCCATGTGGTCCGCAAGCTGAAGCAGACCGCGGAGACCGCGCTGGGTGAGAAGGTCAGTTTCGCCGTCGTTGGCGTGCCGGCGAATTTCAACGAGATCCAGAAGGAGGCGGTGCGCAAGGCCTGCGGCATGGCGGGCCTTGAGGTGCGCAAACTCCTGCGGGAACCCACGGCGGCGGCCATCGCCTATGGGATCGAACGGGGCCTTGGCAAGACCATCGCGGTCTATGACCTCGGCGGCGGCACGTTCGACTGCACGATCCTGAAGGTGACGGAGCGGCGCTATCGCGCCATCGGCACTGCGGGCGACACATTCCTGGGTGGCGACGACTTCGATGCGGCGCTGGCCGATCACATCGCGGAACGGTTCCGCGCCAAGCATGACTTCGATCCGCGCAGCCAGGCGCTCGCGCTGGACCGGCTGCTGGTCAATGCGGAGATCGCCAAGGTCGCGCTGTCAGGCGAGGCGCAGTACCGCGTGTTCGATCCGCGGTTCGGCATCGACCCGAAAAGCCACGCCTTCGCGGACCTCGATGAGACCGTGACGCGGCCGGAGTTCGAGGATCTGGTCGAACACCTGATCGACCGCACGCGCCCGCCCTGCGAGGCGGCGATGCGCATGGCGAAGGTGACGGCGCGCCAGATCGACGATGTGGTTCTGGTCGGCGGCATGACGAAGATGCCGCGCGTGCGCGAGGTGGTGGAGGAGATTTTCGGCCGCACACCGACGGGCGAGAAGATCAATCCGCTGGAAGCGGTCACCATGGGCTGCGCCGTCATGGCCGCGGCGATTGCGGGCGAGACCAAGGCCATCGCGCTGGACGATATCACCGGGCAGTCGTTCGGCGTCGAAGCGTCGGGCGGCGCGTTCGTGCCGGTCATCAAGGCCGGGACGCGCGTGCCCTATTCGCGCACGGTGCGCACCGGGCCGGCGGCGGACGGCGCCACCTGGGCGCGGGTGCGCGTCTATCAGGGCGACGCCCGCGTCGCGCGCGACAACCCGCTGCTCGGCGAGATCGTCCACAAGGAGATCACGCCGAAGCGGAAGGGCGAGGCGGACATCGACTTGACCTTCGATCTCGATGAAGACGCGATCCTCACCGTCACGATGCTCGATGTCGAAAGCGGCGTCGCGGTGTCGAACCGCATTCATGCCGAGACCGGCCTGAGCGCCGAAGCGATCGACGATCTGGGCGGCCTGTCGGAAGACGATGAGGTCGGGCCGGAGGAAGAGCCGGACGACGCCGAGCCGGTGCGCGGCGGCGTTTCCGATCAGGGCCATGCAGAAAATCCGCCCGCCAATGACGATTTTGTCCCAACAGATTGGGACACGGCGTCTGAAGAGACGCAACCCGCTGTTCCGCAGGCCGCAGAAGCGGACCCAGCCCCCGACTTGGCGGCTGTCGCGGATTCGGGCGCGGCGGGGGATTTCGATCCCTCGCCGCTGCCGGACGAGGATGACGCGCCGCCGATGCCGGGGCGCCCGATCTATGAGGCGGCGGAATGATTGGCCTGCAGCTTAACCCGCCGATCTTCTGCGTAACACCCAAGGGCGACGGCATGGCGCGGATCGTCTTCGACTACGGGCCCGACATGAACCCGGTGTTCCTGGTGGAGCTGAACGAGAGCAGGGAGTGGCTATGCTTCGACATGATCGACATGCGGGGATCGGCGAATGCGATGTGGAATCTCGATCATCCCGAGCCGCCAGAGAGCCGGGCGTGAAGAACCGCGAGTTTGAGACCCTGACGGAAGCGCCGCTGCCGGGCGACGGTAAAGTCCGCGTCTGGCGCACGCAGTCGTCGCTGGAGGCGGCCTGCGCGGCGAAGAACGAGGATGTGATTGACGTGATCTGGCGACACGCCGACGCGCCGTGGCGGACCCTGGCGCTGGCGCTGGAGGAGATCGAAGGCGTGTCCGCGATCGCCATCACCGACTGCGCCGGCAACGGCATCACCCTTTATCCCGACTGGAAATAGCCGCATGGGGCGGCGATGGAGGCCAGCATGGCAGACAGACAGATGACGATCCCGGCGCTCCTGCCGGACGGGTGGCGCCTGCATCAGTTGGTGGTGTTCGGGGTGCTGCTGTCGCAGGCGCTGAATCTCGGCACGGACATCTATGTGAAGTTCCTCGCGCCGGTCGTCCGAGGCCTGCTCAACTGAGGTTGAGCCGAAACACGCGTGCCAGATAACCGAGGCGCGCGTCGCCTCTTGCGGCAAACGTGCGCGCCAAAAAATAAGCCCCCGACCGCAAGGCCGGGGGCTTTTCTCATTTCTTGGCCCAGCGCTTGCGGACCAGTTCACGTCCCGCGTTGAACTCGGTGACGTTTGAGGGCGCCTCGGAAGCGGCTTCTTTCCGCGCGTGCCTCATGCCGATTGCCCAGAACCCGAAGAACTCCAGGCACTCGATCAGTGCAACGATGGCCCACTGAAGGGGGCTGGGCATCTGTGGCGCCGGACGAGCCGGCGTTGCAATCGCTTCGACCCTGGCTTGCGCCGCGGCCCGCAGCGGTTCGAGACGAGCGAGTTCCGTCGTCCGCGCCGCCTGCAGCGTCGCCAGCCGCATGGCCGGAATGTCCGACCGCAGCGGCGGCACCGCATTGATCTCCGCCTCTACCTTTGCAAGCGCGGCGACTGCGGCTGCCTTGGCCGCCATCGCCTGCTCATAGGGCGCAGACCGCTGCGCCTCGTTTGTCGCAATCGCCTGCTTGCCGCTCCAGCCCGTGAAGAGCAGACAGGCGACGCCAAGGCCGATCAGCCCGAGGCGCCGGCTCCCGGCGATGGCGGCGGCGTTGGCTGCCGCTCGCGCGGCGAACACCTGACATCCGACCGTCATCGCCACGGTGATGGGAACCATGATCCCCGCCGCGTTCTGGGTCCAACCCCAGATCCCGGCCGCCGCCCACGCGGCGATCACCACCCACAAAGCCGCGGCGCTGAGCCAGTTTCCCCGCGGCATGTTTTCGACCAGCTTCATGTTCTGTCTCCAACCAGCGCCGGCTGGCGCTGTGCAGTACGTATATAATACGCCCTGCCGACCGGCGTCAACGTCAGTACGTGTGCAATGACGGATTCGGGTACGTATCTGGATTAACGAATTGAACGCCTTGCGCCCCAAGGGCTCATACGTATATAACACGTACTGCCAACGGCTGGAGATTAACCACATGACGAAAAAGAAATCCGGCGCCAGCAAGGAAACCGCGCGCCAGCGCGCCTATCACCAGCGCGTTGTGGACGAGGGCGGCAAGCGCGTGGTGCTGTTGCTCAAGAAGGACGAGGCGGAAGCCCTGGCCGAGGCGGCGGCGCTGCATGGCGGACAGAAGGAAGTGCTGCTGAAGGGCATGGAGGCGCTGCGATCGCGCGCCAACGACCTCACCCAGGATCAGGTCATCGACTGGATCAAGCGGAACACGTAGGCCGCGACGGCGTCATGCAGGCGGCGGAGTAGGCTCCACCCCCGGCGCGACCGCAAATCAGTTGCTGGAGGTTTTTGACGGATCACGTCGCCGACACGTTGCAAGCCGGCTGATTTGCCGCTATATGTCGATTGC
>Ga0214923_10000769_pt1 | contig 47555 bp, 49 predicted proteins | sample LL1510_MetaG_FD_177993 | JGI IMG/M metagenome (GOLD analysis project Ga0214923, IMG submission 177993) | Freshwater microbial communities from Lake Lanier, Atlanta, Georgia, United States - LL-1510 | ecosystem: Environmental > Aquatic > Freshwater > Lake | place: USA: Georgia | collected...
CTGGGCAGTGCGCAATGGTTTGAGCAATTCATAGAGTTCAGGTGCCTGCCAGCCATTAAGGCCAGCGCTGTTGCTGAGCCCTTGCACGGCATCGGCTAGTGCCTCTGCCCAGGCCCCTGGAGCAAGGGGTGCTTCGAGGCGTCGTAATAAACCAAATAGGGTTTCGCAGGCCTTGATTAGGGACTGCACTAAAGCAGCTGTTAAAAGCGGATCGCCGTGGGCGGCTATGCCTTGCCATTCGCCGAGGGCTGCAGCTTCAGCGGGAAATGGATCTTCTATTAGTAGGCCCAGCAGCAGGCGATCTAGGCCCCATTGCCAACTGTTTTCGCCGCCAGCCGGATAACCCCACTGCTGGCGATGGTTGCCATCTTTTCCCCAGGTGATTCCAACCGCTTGGATTAGGTGCAGCCATTGGTGATGTTCTAAATCGATAAGTTGCATCGCTTGCGCCACCGGTGGCAGCAGCAATAAATCGAGCACCGCTTCCCTTTCGTAGCGGCTGCCGGCTAGGGCTAGCAGTTGAAATAGAAGATTGATTTGCGGATTGCGTTGCCTAAGGGTGCGATCGGTAACGCGAATTGGCAGGTGGCGGGGGTTGCTGCTGCCACCTGGTTGCTCAAAGGTGGCGAGCACTAAGGGGGCAAAACAGGCCACATCCGTTGTGAGCAGCAACACCTGGTGCGGTTGCAGGCTGGGGTCGCGGGCCATTAAGGCAAGCACTGCTTCGTGGGCTTCCTCCACCTGACGGCGATCGCCGTGGCAGTGGATTATCTGGAGGTTTAGCTGCTCTGGTTTTAGCTCTAGGGGATTGGCTTTTAAGCCGGTTGCTAGATCGTGTTTGAGTTGATCTAAGAGCATTGCCCCCTCCTTAAGGGGTGGGCTTGGCAGGGAATGCCGTTGGAACTTTTCTTCAAGGTTGGTGGAAATAAGTTCCAGTTGCCAATCAAAATCCCGCAGGGTGCGCCCGAGGTTTGCCAGCAGGGGATGCCCTTTGTAAAGAAGCATTGTTTCCAGCTGTTCCACCGCACTGGTTTCGTTGTTGATCGGAGGGGGCATGGCACCCCAAGGGGCGTTGCATGGGCTCAGCAGGTAGAGCACCACATCCCGCCGGCCGCTGGCGGCAATGGTTGCAAGCAATTGCCAAAAGGCCGGGGCCAGGCTTGAGAGGCCAAACACATGCAGCGGTCCCTCTTGCTGCCATTGCTCAAACAGCTTTTCTGCCTTGGCTAAGCGTTGCGGCGCATGCAGTAAGCGTTCACTGGGGTGATCAAAGCCGAGGGCCTTGGCTTTGTTTTGCAAGTTACGCAGGAGTTGCGCTTGCCAGAGTTCGCTTGCCTCGAGCGGTTTGGCATCGAAATCAAGGTTTTCCGCTGCTAACCAGCGGCGAATTGCCGCTGGGCGATAGAGGCCGTATTGATCAAGGGTGTCGCTTAATTGCAACAGGAATTGCAATTGCTGCCGGTTTAGCTGTGAATTGTTCTGCCAGTGATGGCTAGCTGGAATCTGGGGGAGCATTTGGGCCAGGTGCCAGCGCAGCTGTTCTGGTTCCCACGGATCAGCGATATCACTGGGCTGCGCTGCTAGTTGCCGCACCAGATTGCGCAGGTAGCGGCCACCAAAATCAAAATCGATGCCAGCGCAAATTCCCAGCTGTTCACTTAAAGCAAGGGCCAGCCAACGCCCCATGGCATTGGTGCTAACCAACACCTTTTGCACGGCAAAGGGATCCTCGGGTGTGTTTGCCAGCAACTGTTCAGCCAGGGCAGCAGCCAGGGTTTCAATGCTGTTGCTTTGGATTAAACGGAACAAAACCAGGAGGCAAGGAAGCGATCTTCAGCTTTTTTCAAGGTATTTTTGCTTAAGAAAGCACCCATCCAAGTTGAATTGCTGACAGAATTTTGTACTTGATTAGCCAATTTTCAACGCCGTGACCACCGATCTCCAATGGAGGGAGAACGGAGAGCTTCATCCCGATGAGCTTGAACGCCTCCAACAGCTGCTTTCAAACCAAATCCAGGGCCAAAGCCTGGAATTTCAAGCCCTTGATGGGGAGCTCAACCCTCGCTTGCAAGGGGATCGGGAATTGTTTCGCTCGGCGCTTCAAACTCGCCCTTGAGCACGAATTCCAAGCGTAGTTTCATGAAATCAATGAAACTGCGATCCGTTGATATCACTGCAGCTGCTGGCCTAGGTACGGCAGCTGTTGTTTTGTTTAGTTCAGTTGCATTTAAAAAACTGGGCTTGCGCACCAGCCAGAAATCAATCTCTTTGGAATTTTCGGCGTAGTTGCGGCGCCGCTCACTTAGCACCTCCGCTAGGGGTTCCTCTTCCGTGAGGAAATTTTCACTGGCTGCTACGTAGTAATAGGTGGCCATTAGCAAAAAGCGTTGTTTGGCCCTGGATTCTGCTCTAGGGGGCGGGGGTTAAGCACAAGCGCCTTCATTTGTCGCACCGCCTGCTCAAGCCCCACGGCAAGGGCCCTTGCGATAATTGTGTGGCCGATATTTAGCTCCTCAATCCCTGGGATTGCAGCCACAGGCTCAACATTTTGGTAGGTGAGCCCATGGCCGGCATTCACCCGTAAACCCATTTCACGGCAGTGCTGGGTGGCTTCAATCAATTTGGCTAATTCTTGGGCTTGTTTTGTGCCCCATGGGGCATCGGCGTAGGAACCGGTGTGCAGTTCCACCCAAAGGGCACCGCTGGCATGGCAGGCCTGCAGTTGCTTGGCATCAGCATCCACAAACAAACTCACGGGGATGCCAGCCCACTGGATTTCATTAATGCATTGCTGCAGTTGGCTGCCCATGGCAACCACATCCAGGCCCCCCTCAGTTGTTACCTCCTCCCGCCGCTCCGGCACAAGGGTAACCATGGCAGGCTTGAGCCTCAGGGCGATCGCCTGCATTTCGGCGGTAGCGGCCATCTCCAAATTGAGGCGACTGCGCAGGGTGGCCCGCAACAGCTCCACGTCGATGTCTTGAATGTGTCTGCGGTCTTCCCTTAGGTGCACGGTGATGCCATCGGCGCCACCAAGTTCCGCAAGCAAGGCAAGGGTTACGGGGTTTGGCTCCACCGTGCGGCGGGCTTGGCGCACGGTGGCGATGTGATCGATATTTACGCCGAGGCTGGCCATCGCAAATGCTGTCCAGGTATTGATCTTAGAAACCGCTTAGCTGGATATGGTTTGGCGATGGCCGATCCAATCCGCAGTGAAGTGGCTCCTTGGCTTGCGCCAGTTGCGATGTGGGCTACCCAAGACCTCGCTTTACGTTGTTATTTCAAATCCACCAAGGTGCTCGGCATTGAGCACCTACCCCGCAGGGGACCGGTGCTGCTTGCCCCCACCCATCGCTCCCGCTGGGATGCCTTGATGTTGCCGATGGCTGCCGGCCGCCGCATTCACGGCAGGGATTGTCGCTTCATGGTTACAACAACTGAGATGGTGGGTTTGCAGGGTTGGTTTTTAGAACGCTTGGGTTGTTTTGCCATCGACCAAAGCAAACCAGGCACCAGCAGCTTGAGGTTTGCCTTGGATCTTTTAGCCCAGGGGGAACAGGTGGTGGTGTTCCCGGAGGGCACAATTCGCCGCGATCAAAGGGAATTGAACCTGGAGCCGGGCTTGCCACGCCTAGCCAGCTTGGCCCAGCTCAAAGGTTTACGGGTGCCTGTGGTGCCAGTGGGTTTGGCCTATAGCCACCCTATTCCGCGCTGGTGGGATCGAGCGGCCCTTTGTTTTGGGGCGCCCCTGTTGCTTAATGGAACGGGTAAAACGGCTGCTGCGGAGTTGGAAGAGCGGCTTGCCAAGGAAATGCGTTCAGCTGAGGAAGCGGCCCGTGCCTGGGTGGGTAATTCCTAAATCACCAAATACAGTTATTTGATTTCAAATCACCATAGGGTTTATGCGCCGATTGTTGCTGCTCTCAAGCCTTGCCATCGGCTTGGTGATTCCCATTACACCAGTTGTTTGCTTTGCCCAAGCAAATGCTTCTCAATCAAACGACGGTTTCAACCTCAGTTCCGTTGATGCCCTGCTTGCTAAGGGCGACCGGGAAGCAGCGAGCGGCAACTTAACTGAAGCGGTGAAGTCTTACGACAAGGCCCGTAATGCCTCCAGGTCTTTGTTGTCTTTCTATCGCGATTTGGGCGGCGCCTTCCGCGGCCTTGATGCCCGCATACCAAGGGATATGGACCAAAAGGGTCGTGAATCGATTGAAAAGTTAGCCCAGGCCAACTTGCGTTTAGCGGCTGTTTATAGGCGTCAAAACCAATCGGAAGTGGCCGTACCCCTGCTAGTGGAAGTGGTGAAATTGATGACCCCCAGCACTGCTGATGGGCGTAAGGCCTATCAGCAACTGGTTGAGGTGGGTTTTGTTTCTACCCCCTACGCTGCACCTGCAGCAGCTGCTACCAACTGATTTAAATGGTTCAACCAAATGCTGTGGCAGCCGCTATCAGCCAGGTGCTGCCCGGTGCCCAAGTGGAAGTGGAAGACCTCACCGGTGGCGGCGACCACCTCCAGGTGAAGGTGTTATGGGAGGGCTTTAGGGATCTATCGCGGGTGAAACAACACCAGCTGGTTTATGGCGCCTTGCGCAGTGAACTGGCTAGCGAGGCGATCCATGCCCTTGCCTTAACAACTGCCTGCCCCTCCTAGGGTTCAACAAGATTGTTTATTTCTGCAATTCCCATGGATGCTTCACTCAAAAGTCGAATTGAAAGCTTGATTGCAGCAAGCCCCGTGCTGCTGTTTATGAAGGGCAATAAATTGATGCCCCAATGCGGTTTCTCCAATAATGCCGTTCAAATTTTTAATGCCCTAGGGGTGCCCTTCGATACGTTTGATGTGTTGAGCGACCAGGAAATTCGCCAAGGGATCAAGGAATATTCGGAGTGGCCCACGATTCCCCAAATTTATGTAAAGGGTGAATTTCTAGGTGGATCAGACATCCTGATCGAGCTTTACAACTCCGGAGAGTTGAAAGAAAAGCTAGCAATCGCCCTTGCTTCCTAACGCCGTTCGGTTTCATACAAGCGGCTGGGGTCGCCATCGGGGCCCACAAAACTGGATGGATCGTGAATCCAACGATCCACCAATTCTTCAAATCGCCTTTGGCTCAAGGGATCTAACTGTTGTGTGCGCCTGAGGGCATGGCAATAACCATCGGCATAAAGCCGCAGTTCAGAGGGGCCGCTGTGTCGCAGCGCCATCTCTTGCATGGCATCACAGAGGCTTTGGAAATGACGAATGGCGTTTGGGTGTTGCAGCGCGGTCATGGGGGGACAGCTGGTAAGGCATCGCCTTTAGCCAGCAAAGCGGATCATCCCAGTTACGGTAGAGGGCCCAGCTAACTCATTGGTGGAACCACCTGGCCAGTACCGCATCCTTGTGGTGGATCCACACCCCACTTTGCGGATGGTGCTTGCCCAGCGATTGCGCCAAGACGGCCACATGGCCGCTGCAGTGGGTAGTGCCACTGAAGCCCTTGAGGTTTGCATCCAAGAGCAACCTGAGCTGCTTGTTAGCGCTGAGCTGCTCGAAGAAACCACCGCTTTGAAACTGGCAGCCCAGCTGCGCTGCCCCGTGATGGTGCTCACGGCCCGCACGGGGGCAGAAGCGGTGGTGTCTTTGCTTGATGGCGGCGCGGAGGATGTGTTGCGCAAACCATTTGGCTTGGAGGAACTGGCCGCCCGCTGCCGCAAATTATTGGGCCGCAGCAGTGGTCTGCAGGAAAAAGTAAGCGTTGGCCCCCTAGCTGTGCATCTGTTGTTGCGGCAGGTAACCCTGCGCGATCAACCGGTTGAACTAAGCCCGCGGGAATTTGCCTTGCTCTGCGCTTTGATGATGCCCCCCGGCCATGTGCGTAGCCGCCAGGAGTTGCTCACCATGGCCTGGCCGCCATTTAGCGGTGGCCCCCGCTCCGTAGATACACAAGTGCTCACCTTGCGGCGCAAGTTGGAGCAGGCCGGTTTAGGTGAAGGCGGTGGTATTGAAACCGTGAGGCAACAGGGCTATCGCTTTAGCTTGGATAATTTGCCCGATAAGGATTCAACCCTTGATGCCACCCCCCAAGACCAGCTGCCAACTCAAACCTTGGAACCAGGCACTGAGCAACTCAGCGGTAAGCATCAAAACACTTAAAACAGCTAACAATTGATAGGTCCAGGGGGGTGTTAACCGCTGCACGGAGCTTGTGTTTATACCAGTGGTCTGCTGCAAATTAGCCAGCAGTTCCGAAAAATTTGCCACCCGTTGCGGTAATAAAAAAGAAGCATCTTTTGTACGTAAGTAATACACACGGCCCGCCTGGCTTGTGGCAACAGGTATGAGGGCCTTAATATCAGCCAGTGGTAGCTGCCAGCCGCGGCGCATAAACCAACGGCACCAGCTGGGATAGCAAACTTTTAAACTGCTGGAATCCAGCTGTACTTCTTCACTAACGAGGGCCAATACCAACAAAAAACCGAGCAGTGTGGCTGCCAATAGCCAATATTTGATTGCGATTGGAGCAAGCACCGGTAGGGGTAATACCAGAGCTAAATATAAAATTAGCAATGTGTACTTAATCAGTGGTGCCATCGGATAGGTGCTCATTTATTTATGCAGGTAGGGCCCATGGGTTGATGCCTAAATCAGCGCCGATGCGATGGGCACAGGCAAATCCACTAAAGGCCACTGCATTAAGCCCTTGGCCTGGAAAACAGGAATCACCAACGCAATAGAGGCCATTGATGCCGGTGCGATTAAAGGGCATCGGTAATAAGCCGGGTAAACGCATGGCTGGAATTGGCCCGTAGCTGCCCTGGTGGCGGCCAAGGAAACGGCGATGGCTGCGGGGAGTGCCCACCTCTCGGTGGCTTATCCCATTTGTTAGGCCGGGCAGTAGTGCCTCTAGGCGGTTGATTAATTGATTGGCATCCGCAGCTTTTTTTGCTTTGTAAAGGGAGGGCGATAGGCCTTGCCAATGCTCCATGGAGCTGGGCGTAAAGCAATGCAGGATATGTTTACCAGCCGGCGCCAAGTGGGGATCCAAAAGGGTAGGCATAGACACAAAAACAACACCCTGTTCCGCTTCAAGCTGTTGCCAATCTTCTAGTAATAAGTGGTGGCAATGGAAACCAGGCGGCACCACTGCAGCATCAATGCCTAAATGTAGAGAAAGGAAAGATGGTGATGGTTTATAGCGTTTTCGCCAGCTGTTTTCTGCTTTTGGGCTGTGGGCTGAATCAATAAGAGCACCAAAAGTATCCCAGCGGGTGGCATTACTTACCACTTTTCGGCTGCGGATTTGCTCCCCATTCGCCAGTTGCACGCCAACTGCATTGCCAGCTTCTAGCAACACCTTTGTTACCCTTGTTTTGTAGCGAATATGGCCGCCATGGCGTTCTAAGCCGCTCACTAATTTTTCTGCAATCACCCCAACACCTCCTTTGGGATAGTTGATGCCACCGGCATGGCGATCAGAAAAAACCATGCCTGCATTTATCATCGGCGTTCGATCAGCGGGCATCACACTCCAACAAAAACATTCCATATCAATAAATTTGAGCAGCTCTGGATCATTGATATGTTTTCGTGCCACATCACCCACATTTATGGGCAGCCAACGGGCAAGGCCAAGGCATGCTAGTGGTGCCTTAAAAAACACCTTAGCTAGATAGGCAGGATCTTCAAGTGATAACAATGGCATGGCATCAAGGCAGTTAAATACCTGCCAGCAAGCATTATAAAATGCGCGTATTCCTTTTTCTTCTTTAGGAAATTTGGCTGTCAAAGTTGATATAAAGCTTTCATAGTTGCGATCAACTGCAACTGATAAGTTGTTTGGTAGATGATATTCAAGCTGGGCTGGATCGGCGATGGTTTCGCAGCATTCACCCACATCTGCAAGGGCGCGGGTTAGCAGGTTGGTGTGACCCTTTTCACCAAAACCAAAAATCATCGAGGCACCCACATCAAAGGTGTAGCCAGCCCGTTTGAAGCTGCCACCAGATCCACCGGGTATCAAATAACGCTCCAGCACAAGCACCTTGGCGCCTTTTGCCGCCAGTTGGCTAGCGGTTACGAGGCCGCCGATGCCAGCGCCAACCACGATTACATCCCAATGGGGGCTGCTGCTGTTCACCTTGGCTGCGGAGCTATTGAAAGCAACCCTAGGGCAATTTATGTGAACTTGCTGGTTAGTAGCTGTAGTAATCAATTCCCTTTAAGATTGCATGACCCTGGTTAATTTGAAGTTGAGAATCAAGAATAGGATTTTCTATATCACTCGAAATTAATTCCATTTCGTGTTTAGCCATTGCCTTGTTGGAAGATGCTCTTTAGAGCAGTGCCGAGGCAACCATAAACCTCCGGGTTTTACCTGATCTCATATGAATGCAATTAATTTCTGTGGATTTTTAGTTAACTTTTCAGCAATCGCAATCGATGAATTTATCTGATTAATCTTTTCAATCGTGTCAAGCTGTTGAATGCCAATTTGCTTGGCAATATCAATCTAATCTTTCGGAAAAGCTGTTCACTATCAGTTTTTATTGGGATCAATTTTAAGTGGTTGGGCTATGGTTTTCTCTGGATTCTCAAGCGTGATTGGCGGGGCTTGCAGCAGGAGAAAGAATATTATTACTGCAAATATTTTGGTTACTTGCGCTTAGTGAATTCTGCTAATTCTCTTCCGAGATCGGCAAGAGCCCTGTCGCGATAGGCGCCATAGCGTTCGCGCTTGTCGCGAATGCGAGTGTTTAATTCAGGTAAGAGGCCGAAGTTAGGCGGCATCGGTTGAAATTTAGCTGTGGGTGCTTCTGCAATGAAATGGGTTAGTGCACCGATCATGCTGGTGTTTGGCAGTGAAATAGTTTCCATTCCAAGGGCTAAACGGGCGGCATTTGTGCCTGCTAACCAGCCGCCTGCCACCGCTGCTGCATAACCTTCGGTGCCAGTGATTTGGCCTGCAGCCAATAGATTTGGCCGTTGGCGAAATTGCAGGCTGGCTTTTAGTAATTGGGGTGATTCAAGGAAGGTGTTGCGATGCATCACACCAAATCGCACAAATTCGGCGTTTTCTAGGCCCGGAATTAAGTGCAATACCCGTTTCTGTTCCGCCCATTTGAGGTTGGTTTGGAAGCCAACTAAATTCCAGAGTTGGCCATCTTTATCTTCCTGACGCAGCTGCACCACCGCATAGGCCCGTTTTGCCCTGCGCACATCTCTATCGTTCACATCACCCCAGCGGTGATCCCAAAGGCCGATTGGTTTTAAGGGGCCATAGCGCATGGTGTCTTCCCCGCGGCGCGCTAACTCCTCGATCGGCAGGCAGCCCTCAAAGTAGTTGGCACTCTCTTTCTCAAAATCCTTAAGTTCTGCCTGCTCTGCCTCAAGTAAGGCCTGGCGGAAATGCAGGAATTGCTCCTTATCCATGGGGCAATTGATGTAATCAGCATCGCCTTTGTCGTAGCGGGAGGCGCGAAATGCCTTGTTTAAATCAATGCTTTCCCCTGCCACAATCGGGCTAGCGGCATCAAAGAAATGGCACTCATCCCTTCCGGTGAAGCTGCGTAGCGATTCAGCTAAGGGTTCACTGGTGAGCGGCCCGGTGGCGAGCACAGTGATTTGTTCAGGGTCCGGCAGGCTGATTTGCTCACGGCGTTCAATGGTTACCAGTGGATGGTGCTCTAGGGCGCTGGTGAGGGCGGCGCTGTAGCTGCCTCGATCAACGGCTAGGGCACCACCAGCCGGCACCGCATGCTGATCAGCGGTGCTGATAACGAGAGAACCAAGTTGCCTTAATTCATGTTGCAACAGCCCTGCGGCCCGATCACTAGCTAAGGCGCCAAAGCTATTGCTGCAAACAAGTTCTGCGAATTCACTGCTGTGGTGGGCTGGTGAGCGCCGTAGCGGACGCATCTCCACCAAGGTAACTGGCACACCAGCGCGGGCCACCTGCCATGCAGCCTCAGTGCCAGCCAGGCCAGCACCGATCACAAGCACGTTTAGATGATCAACGTTCAAAAAAATCAACGCTCAAAAAATCAACCGCGGGATCGCTTCAGCAGTAGTTGCAGCTGACCAACGGCAGCACGGCCGATATTGAAGCCAGCCCAGCCCACTGCCAAAAGGATCGGTGAGGCAACTAAAACAAGCCGAAGATCCATGGTGCAGGCGGGTACTTACAGCTACTGATCTTAATTGTTCGCGGCGTGTTTTTCTGCTAACTGGCGGTAATTGAGGGCATGGGAGCGCTGGGCGCTGATTTCACTGGGGCTTTGTTGCCGTTTCACCTGGGCTGGGGTGCCCATCACCACCGCCGCAGCCGGTACATCTTTTGTTACCACCGCCCCAGCCGCCACAAGGGCACCAGCGCCAACCGTTACGCCATTCAGCACAATTGCGCCGATGCCGATCAAGCAGCCGTCTTCCAAGGTGGCGCCATGCACAACAGCTCGATGGCCAATGGTTACTTCCCTACCGATGCGCACCGCTGCATCTGGATCACCATGGACCACTGCCCCATCTTGGATATTGCTGTTGCTACCCACCTCGATCGAGCAGAGATCAGCCCGTAAAACGGCCGTAGGCCAAATGCTCACCCCCTCCCCCAGCCGCACATCGCCGATCAGCACTGCATCGGGTGAAACCCAAGCAGCAGCACTGAGGTTTGGCTCAGGCCAAAAAAGGGAAACCATGGCTAGGGGGGGTAGTTGCGTGATACTTTCAACTCTGCCTAAACGGGCATTTGGGTCGCTAGCTCAGCGGTAGAGCATTCGGCTTTTAACCGATTGGTCCTGAGTTCGAATCTCAGGCGACCCATGGTTTTTTCTTTGCTACAAAAGCAGGCTGGCTCCTTGGTTTCAGTTCGGTTGAACCCAGTTCTCCAGCGCCAAGCCAGGAACTCTTGCAAATTCGCGGCTGTTGTTGGTAACCAGAATGCTCTTGTGGCTGAGCGCATGGGCGGCAATCATCGTGTCTAGTGCACCAATCGGCGTTCCTTTGCGCTCTAATTCCGCCCGCAGATCGCCGTAAGCCCATAGCGCTGCTACATCGAAAGGAAGAATGATGAGCGGGGCTAGGAACATCTCCAGCGCCTCACGATTTCGGGTAGATCCGCTTTTAGCTACGCCGTAGGCAAGTTCTGCCGCAACAACACTACAGAGTCCAATCTCCCCCATTCTGTATTTGCGGAACCGCTCCAACACCGCAGGCGGCTTGGCATTGATTACATGTATGCAGATGTTGGTGTCGAGCAGGATCACGGCTGGATCGCTTCCCGCTGCTGCTCTTCAGGTTGTTGCCGCTCCATCACGAAGCCCGGCTCAAAGCTGGTTAGTCCTGCTTCCATCGTTAACCAGGGATCGTCGATCGGTAGCAGGAGCACTCCATTGCCGAAGTGCTGAACTGCCACTTCGCTGCCAAGAAAGCGGTAGTCCTTGGGAAGCCGAACCGCCTGGCTCCGTCCAGAACGAAACAACCGAGCAGTGTCCATGGCCTGCAGTTTTAAGTGGTACTGCTCAATGGTAGTGACCGCCTCGGCTTTTTCCCGCAATAGGGCTCATGGCCGTTTAGTCTTGAGTTAGAATAATAATTAGCTATAAATACAGAAATAAAGCACACACCAGTGATCAACTTCAATAAAGACGACGTTGAACGCCTGAGCCGTGGCAAATCCAGCCGTTCAAAAATTGGTAGTAGATCTACTCCGCATCGGCTCAGGCAAAAAGAACGAATACTGTTTGAAGCAGCACAACGGCAGGGCTTTCTAAAAGTTCCTGCTTCTGGAATACGCCCAAATGTATTAAATATCTATCGGCTTTGGTGTGAAGCTGAAGGTAGAGAATTTATTGTAAAAAATAGTAATTAAGCTTATATATGGCAGCTGAGCAGCCAACCGGTGCCGGGGCCTTCCACCTCCCAGCGGGGTAGCCAGTTTTTCCAGCTGTATTGCTGGCTGGCACCATTTTGATTTGCTGTGTAACCACCATTCAGCAGATCAGCTTCCCCATTGGGGTCGTGGTGGATTGAATGGCTATCGCTAAATCCAATCAATACCGACCAATGGCCGCCGCCACTTGGTGCCTCCACAGGCCCTTGATGAAGCCAGCCCACCGCCACAGGCCTGCCTCCATTGATTTCAACTTCAAGGGCGCTGCGATCACCATTTGTGGCGAGGTATGCAGTTAAACCAAGGGAATGGAGAGTTGTTAATTGAACCTGGACAGATGTTGTGTCGCCAAATTTTGCCCGAATCGCATTGTATTCATCATCATTTGATACTTTTCCCCAATAGCGGGCAAGCATGGCGCAACTGCTGGAAAAACATTCGCGGTAACCAGTGCCACTGGCGTTATCGTTTTGGTTTTCCCATGCCACAGCCAATGGGTTGCCAAAACTGGCAACAGCAGCGGCTGAAAAACAGAGCCGCCAGGCTGCAGTTTCGGTGAGAATTTCTGGATCAGCTGCAATTATCGCCAGGCGCAATTGCTCGATGCCATCTAGTTGCTGCGGTTGCGCCTTCCAGAAGTCCCAGAATTGCCGCCAACGCTCCGCCGTAAAAGTGGTAGCTGGATTGCTGATGATAGGATTTTATAAAGCAAGTTTAATTTAGGGAGTTCTAGTGAGTTTGTCTAATAATCTTGATAAACTACAACTTGGTAAACTACCACTTGAAAAAAATACCAGATTTTAGTTGGCGCTGGCAAGTAAACGAATTTAGCGAGCGTGGGTCAAACGCCATTTGATCCAGCATCGGTGAAGGGTTGCCCCATTAATGAACAATCGCTAAATCTATGTTGGCTGCAGGCCCGTCGCCATGGTTTAACCACACTAGTTGCCAATGCAGAAGTTTGGAGTTCAAGGAACCTGCCACCTATGTTATTGAGCTCCTTCAATTAACCAAAAGGCTTCAGGTAAGCCTGCTTGCTGTTAGTGAATTTGGAAGGCGTTTGCTTGAAAATTCATCTATTGCCACCAACGCGGTGATTTAATCGCTAACCTAAGCCCTGATCAACTTCACAGGCAAGTTCTGAATAGTTTATGGGTTTGAATACAACAGCCTGGAATGCTTCCGATTGCCCTGATCAAAGCGGCCGTGTTGCCTTAATTACCGGTGCAAATAGTGGCTTGGGCTTAGAAACAGCAAGGGTGCTTGTGGGTCGTGGGGCAACGGTTCTAATGGCCTGCCGCAGCCGTGAACGGGCTGAACATGCACGCCGCCAGCTCCTACCAGCAGTGGATGGTGGTGCTATCGATTTAATTGATCTTGATCTGGGTGATTTGGCATCGGTTCAAAGGGCCGTTAGGCAAGTGGAAGATTGTTATGGCCGTTTAGATCTATTAATTAATAATGCAGGTGTGATGGGTTTACCGCGCACGCTTACCCGTGATGGCTTTGAGTGTCAATTTGGTATCAATCATTTGGGACATTTTGCCTTAACAAATTCCCTTTTGCCTTTAATGCAGGGCCGCAATGATGCAAGGGTTGTTAGTGTTAGCTCGGGAGCTCAATATTTTGGCCGCATCAATTTCAATGATCTCCAAGCTGAAACTAACTATGATCGTTGGAAAGCCTACGGGCAAAGTAAGCTTGCAAATGTGATGTTTGCCGTTGAATTGCAACATCGGTTGAGTTCATCAAATTCTAATGTTCAATCTTTTGTTGCACATCCAGGTGTGGCCCGCACCAATTTGCAGCCAACTTCAGTGGCAGCTAGTGGTTCAAGGTTAGAACCCTTGGCCTATCGATTGATGGCACCCTTATTTCAATCTGCTGCCATGGGTGCTTTGCCACAACTTTTTGCCGCCACGGCAAAAGAAGCAAATCCGTCATCTCAATACGGCCCTAATCAATGGGGTGGCATGCGTGGCTGGCCAACGGCGGTGCCAATGGCACCCGCAGCAAAAGATTTGGAACAACGCAAAAAATTATGGGAAATCAGCACTAAGTTATGCAACATAAATGATGATATCATCAACAACTGACTCACGTATGCTATACAATATTAAAAATGTATTTAATTTTAAGTGAATTTTGATTTCTTGATGCAATTAATTAATCTGGGAACGTTTAAGAGCAATACAACTTTGTTATATCAATTTATATTGCTTGTTTTAAGTCAAAACACTGCAAATTCTCCATCGCTGCCGTCAGCGCCTTCGGCACCGCTTCAACTGCCATTCTTTCAAGGCAAGTATGGCGCTATTTCCGATCTGGGGCTTATAAAAAATGGTGCCACAACAAGTTTTGATTTTAACGCTAGCAATATGCCAATGCAATCTTATCAAAGCAATTTGCCGGCCACAAATACGGTAGGCACACGCCGCAGCTATGCTTTTTCGTTTGATGTGGATTATTCTTCATTCCTAACGGATGAAGGGAGTGAGAAGTTAAATACTTTTATTCAACTTAGTGGCCTCTCAAAAGATTATGATTTATATTTTACTAAAATAGATCCCAGATGGAACGAGCCATTTCGTAATGGTCGTGGGCAGATAATAAATGCCCGAAGCTCTACCAACTTTGGCATTGAGGATGAAAATATATTTGTAGCCCTTGAAGCTGGTAAATATTATCTAGAAGTGGGAGTTAACCCACTTGCCACTCAATCTACATACGAAGATAAGTTTGAAATTACTATTGACACAAAATCATTTGATCAATCCACAAAGCTACCAGATGATCAATTTCTTCCGAACCAATGGTATCTCTATAATACTGGAACTGCCAATTTATTAAATACGATTGAATCAGGTAGTGCAGCCAATGGCATCAAACCTAATGCTGATATCCGTGCACCAGAAGCATGGAAACTAAGAAATAGCGCCAAAGACATTATTGTTGCAGTTATTGATTCTGGGGTTTATATCGAGCATCCTGATCTTAAAGACAATATTTGGGTAAATAAAGGAGAAATTCCAGGCAATCGCATTGATGATGATAACAATGGATATATTGACGACATCAATGGTTGGAATTTTAACTTTGACAAAAATGATCCAAAAGCCGGAAACCCAAACCCTAATCCGGAATTTGCCAACAGCAGTCACGGTACCCATGTGGCAGGCATAATTGGAGCAAAGGGAAATAATGAAATTGGCATTTCAGGTGTTGCCTGGGATACCCAAATAATGGCACTTAATGACGATTTTGGACCCCCATCATTCAATCATTGGATAGAAGCCCATGAATATGCAATCAATAACAATGCCTCAGTCATAAACAACTCCTGGGGCGGCCCTACGAAAATTTCACCAAATCGCTTAATTGATTATTTAGATAAATCAGGCAGGCTGCTTGATATTCTACCTGCTGACATATCAGCACTTAAGGCTGATTACACTAAAGCCTATAATTTATTTGATAAGGCACTTGGGAAGGATGTTCTTCTTGTGTATAGCGCAGGTAATGATGGAACATATTCAGATGATATCGGTAGATGGAATGGAGTTGGAAATCTTGATAGCACATACGAAGAACGTAATTTCATGAATCGATATTTTGATAATGTAATATCTGTTGGTGCAATAAATGCTTTAGGAGTTCAATCTCCTTTTTCCAGTTATGGTCTATCTGTTAACATCAGCGCCCCTGGTGGTGATCAATTACTTGTGAATAACTTAGGTATTTTAAGCACTGTAGCAGAACACGATAAAAATAACAAAGGTGTTTTAGGTAATGATGAAATTGGCTATTATGCATATTATCAGGGCACATCAATGTCTGGTCCTGTTATATCTGGAGCTGCTGCACTCATCCGTGCGGTTAGCCCATTGTTTACAGCCAGCGATGTGAAGCAAATTCTGCTCCAAAGTGCTGATCAGAATCCACGCTTGCGTGGTATTGCTGGTGAAAAGGGCTATACTCTAAATCTTGAACATGCACTATTACTTGCTCAGAATGTTGCAAATGGTTCTGTTAAGCTTCAAAAATATAATAATATTATCAGTGCCACAAAGAGGGATGATGATATTATCGGCAGTTTTCTTGATGATGATTTAATTGGCTCTAATGGAAATGATTTCCTTTTTGGTAATACTGGGAATGACAGGTTAGAGGGAGGGGTTGGTTCAGATAGCCTGTATGGCGGCCTTGGTGCAGACACATTAATTGGTGGTTTTGGTGAAGATGTTTATCTTTATGCTTCACCCAATGAATCATTACCGTCTTTTAGTGATCTCATAAGATTTGAATATGATGATTTAATAGATCTTACTCTTTTGCAAAAAAGCTTCCTTAATAGTTCTAATATTTCCTTTATTGGCTCAAGCGAATTTAATGGCATAAGCGGTGAAATACGTGCAACGCGTTATGCGCTATCAATGGATTTAGATGCGGATAAAATTGCTGATTTTAGGATAGTTTTTGATAATCCTTTAAACTTTGATATTACTGCTAAACATTTGAAACTACTTAATAATCCCTTGCCTGCAGTACAAGCTCCAGCCCCTGTAATCTCTGTACCCACGGTGGGATTGAATTCTTTCAAAAGTGATAATGGAACCATTGTTGATTTAGGTAGTATTAGTAATAGCACAGTTAAAAGTTTTAATTTTAATTCTACTAATCTTACAGATCTATATCGCTCGAATTGGGGTAACCCTGGACTTGCATTTTCGTTTAAGGTTGAGGGAGAAGCCGGCAAAAAAGTAAATACGTTTATTAATCTTAGTGATCTGTCTTGGGATTGGGATCTTTATTTTGCACCGATTGATCCAATAACTAAAGAGCCTTTTCGGGCCTCTTTTACTCGTGAAAATCAAGTTAATTATGCCCGTAATTCCACTAATTTTAGCACTAATGATGAAATTATTTTTGCGGCACTTGAGCCCGCTAGTTATTATGTTGAAGTTAGATCAAATCTCCCTTTTATCCCACCTATTTCTGATATAAAATTTGAAATTAGCTTAGATGCTAAATCTTTTGATGAGTCTACAAAACTTCCAGACGATCAATTTCTTGATAAGCAATGGTATCTCTATAACACAGGCACCCCTGATCTAACTAATACTATTGAACTCGGTGGATCTGCAAGTGGTATCAAGCCAAATGCTGATATTCGTGCACCAGAAGCATGGATACTAAGAAATAGTGCTAAGGATATTATTGTTGCTGTTATTGATTCTGGGGTTGACATCAAGCACCCTGACCTTAAAGATAATATTTGGGTAAATAAAGGGGAAATTCCTGGCAACGGCATTGATGATGATAACAATGGATATATTGACGATATCAATGGTTGGAACTTCATTACGGGTAAAGGTGATCCTAGCCCCACTCAGGCAGGGCAATCCCATGGCAGCCAAGTTGCAGGGGTAATCGGAGCAAAGGGAAATAACAAGATTGGCATCTCTGGCGTTGCCTGGGATACACAGATAATGGGAATTCAATATGGTGAATCTTTAGCTGATTCTTTCTATTATGCGATAAAAAATAAAGCTGATGTCATAAATTTATCAATGGGTCAGCTTTTAAAAATTAATCCTGATCGCTTGATCGAATACACCAATCGGGTTGGCGAACTATTAACTGTTCTTCCCACTGACATCTCTAATTACAAAGACTTATATATGGAATATTACAATATTTACAAAGAAGCTCATAGCAAAGATATAAGCGTTGTAATTTCGGCTGGAAATTCTGCAGATTATAATGATGAGATTAGTGGTTGGAATGGTATTGGTAGCAATGATTTATCATTCGAATTTTGGGGTAATTACTACAACCGCTTTTTTGATAATATAATTGTTGTTGGCGCTCAAAATGCTTTAGGAATTCAAACTCCCTATTCATCCTATGGCTTATCTGTTGATATAAGTGCCCCCGGCGGCGACGAAGCTCGATCTCAAGAATTCGGTATTTTAAGCACTGTTTCCAGCCTTGATAAAAAAGGCGCCCTGGGAAGCGATGATTCTGGCTACTATCAATATACTCAAGGCACCTCATTTTCAGCTCCTGTTGTATCTGGTGCGGCGGCACTCATTCGTGCCGTGAGTCCATTATTTACGGCGAGCGACGTTAAACAAATTCTGCTCCAAAGTGCTGATCAGAATCCACGTTTGCGTGGCATTGCCGGTGAAAAAGGTTATACCTTAAATCTTGAAAAAGCACTTATACTCGCTCAAAATATTGCAAATGGTTCAGAAAAGCTTTTGCAATATCCTTCTATAGTTAACGCTTCTTCAGATTCAGAGCTAATTATTGGTGGATATTCAAATGAATTATTGATTGGATCGAGCGCTGATAATTTCATCCAGGGTAATGATGGTGATGACAGATTAGAGGGAAGGGATGGTAACGATTTCCTATTTGGTGGCCTCGGAGCTGATATTCTAATTGGTGGATCAGGCTCTGATACATATATTTATACAGATGCAACTGAATCTAGGCCATCAAAAAGCGATCTGATTGATTTTAAATCTAATGATTTAATAGATCTATCTAAAATGTCTTATGAGCTTATTGCAAATGGAAATAAATTTACTTTCATAGGAGAGTCTGACTACACCGGTATCCCCGGTGAAATACGTCTTACCCGCTATGCCTTCTCAACCGACCTTAATGGTGATCGGGTTGCGGATTTAAGAGTTGTGTTTGAAAATCCATTGGATTTTGAACTTACAGCTAAACATTTTATTATTTAACCCGCCAATTATTAAACTTTTTAATTAATTTTTGATGCCAGGGCGTTATGTCTGTTAATGGTGTGGGCTCAATGTTAATTGTTTGCTCCAGCTCCGATCGCAGCCTGCGCAATGTTGGTATTAATAACAGCGCTAGGATTAAACTAAATAATAAGATATAGGGTAAAATAGTAATCAGCCACACCGTTGCGATGGTGGCACCAGCAATTTTAAGGCCATTTGCCAGCCAATTTGTTTTTGTTTTGCCGGGTAGTAATGGTGGCATAGCTGATCGGAGTTAATTAATCTACAAAACGCCTATAAAGCCAGCGCACGAAATTCCCCACCACTGGCACCGGTTCAAAGGTTGGGCCAATAAAATCAAAATAGTCGCGATGATCACAAATCTTAGCTTCTTGATTAAATATTAAGCGTGTTGTGCCCGGATAAATAAACTCAATCCCTTTGATTTTTAACCCCATCTCCCATTCCACAAATGCCCGATCGCCATCAATTGCAATGGCACCCGGCAGTAAATAAATATCATCACAACGCTTGATTAAACCCTCCTGGGCCGCTAGATAAGCCTTGATTCCATGGCGTTCCTGGGTGGGGTCGCTGAAATGCACATCTTCCGCGTAGGCCTCAAGCCATTGGGCTTCACTGGGGAATGGAGCTCCATAGGGCTTGGTAAATAATGCTTTAAGAGCAGCAGCATCCATGGCATCAGGCACTCATCAAAAGCAACCCTATTGCTTTTAGCAGCAAATAGAGAGCAATTCTAGAAATTAACGGCCAATAACAGCTATTCCCGCCAACCTATGGCTGCTTTAAATTTTTTCATGGCATCCCCTGGCATTTCGCTCATAACAGACATCCTCGTGCCCTTCTTATTCAAGCTCCTAGGGGCTATTGCCCTTTGGATGCTGGGGGGCTGGTTGATTGGTTTTGGCCTGCGTTTGCTGCGTCGCATGCTCAACCGTGGCAGCCTTGATCCCACCTTGATCGGTTATCTACTAAATATCCTTGGCGCCCTTTTACGGGTGGTGTTGGTGGTTGCCATCCTTGGTTTCTTTGGCATCCAAACAGCTAGCTTTGCTGCCCTTTTGGCCGGTGCTGGTGTAGCGATTGGCGCCGCCTGGAGTGGCATGTTAAGTAATTTTGCAGCGGGCGTTTTTCTGCAAATCTTTAGGCCAATAAATAAGGGCGATTATGTGGATGCAGGCGGTGTGGAAGGCACCGTTGATGAAGTGGGCATGTTTGTTACTGCGATTACCTCGCCCGATAACGTGCGCAATTATGTTGGTAATGCCAAACTATTTGGAGATAATATCAAAAACTACTCTGCTAATTCCTATCGTCGTGTTGAATTAGTTGCCCAGTTAGATAACAGCGCTGATGTGGCCCAAGCGATCGCCTTGCTTCAGGCTGGTCTTTTACAAGTGCCCAATCAGGTGGATGGTAAACCCGGTGATGTGGCCGTTTTAGAATTCAGTGAGCGCGGTCCACGCCTAGCCGTTCGCCCCTACACCCACACCGCAAACTATTGGCAAGTTTATTTTGATACCAACCGCATGATTGTTGATGTGCTTGGTAAGGCTGGTTTCCCCGTGCCCCGCATACCCGTTGCGATGCAGGGCAGCTCTACAAATTAAGTTGCACATCAACTAGTTTCCATTGCAATAGCTGTTTTCGTTCCATTAATAGCGATATTTTTTTTGGGCCTCCAGCTTTTGTATTTGGATTTGGCAGCTCCAGTAAAGCCTGATTTAGATTTTTGTAGCTTAGCCTAAAGCCGCTTAATTGTTTGCCTAGCCCCACAACCTGTTCAAGCTTATTTTGATTTTCCGATTGTTTTTGTATATCTTTTAATGCTTCAATCAAACCAGCTGCTGATACGGTTTCATTTACCTTGCTGTCAACAACTGGATTTATTGCCAGCATACCAACTGATGCGATCATTTCACTAAATAAATTACGGCCTCCCAGGGATTCAGTGAGTTGATTTTCTGCTTTTATTTTCACCTGTTTATTAATACTGCTGCGCAATTCATTGAAATTAACTAGTTGTTCCATTCTGTTGGTATCACCCTGCTGAGCTGCATTAATCAGCATCCCCAGGCTCACCAGCGGGCTCAGGTAAACACCACCGGCCACACCAATCAAGGCGCAGGCGGCTAATAAATCCCGTTGTTTCATCCGTGCTGCCTATGCCAGGGTGATCAGCATGACTGTTCCACCCGCCTTAGTAGCTACGGCCCGCTGCCTTTGGCAATGGGAATGGCAGCGTTTGATGGCCGGCCTTGCCCCCGCCGATCGGGATGGAAATTTCCAAAGGCGGCCCTCGGAATTTGCTGGAGCTGGCCTCGAATCCCAACTGGAACAGGCCCTGCAGGGGGCAGGCAGGCTTCATTTAATTGTTGGCCGCAGTTGCCCCTGGGCCCACCGCGCCTGGTTGGTGTGGCGTTTACGCCAATTGGAGTCAACCGTTCAACTCTTAATTGTGGAGCCCGATCCCAAGGCCGGCCGCTGGGTATTTCCAGAACCGCGCTTTGGCTGTAATTGCCTCGCTGAGCTATACCAACTATGCGGCGCGAAAAGCAACGCCAGAGCTACGGTTCCACTCCTGTTGAACCTTTGTGACGGCTCGCAAAAAGCTTCAATAATTAATAATGAAAGTGCTGAATTAATTGAAATTTTAAATTATTTACCCTCCCCTTCTAACGCTGCCCCAAACCTGCTGCCTAGCCAGTGCTTAGTTGATATCAAGCATTGGCTTAATTTAATGCAAAATGATATTAATGATGGCGTATATCGCTGTGGCTTTGCCCGTAATCAAGCTGCCTATAACCGGGCGGAGGCGGCCTTATTTGCCGGCCTTACCCAGCTGGAGGAAGCCCTTTCAAGGGAAGGCCCCTGGCTATGTGGCAGCGAGCTCACCATGGCTGATGTGCGCCTATTCCCCACCTTGATTCGCTGGGAGCAGGTTTATGCACCCCTATTTCGTTGCAGCCGGGTACCAATGTTTAGTTTTCCTGCCCTATGGGCTTGGCGGGCTCGTTTCTGCTCCCTGCCTGGTGTTGTTGATACCTGCTATCCCGCCGCCTGGCGCCGCGATTATTTTGGTGCCCTATTTCCGCTCAATCCATCGCTGATTGTTCCGGCTGGCCCCTCTTCCAGCGAGGAGCTATTTGCCTCAATCCAAGCCACAATGAAGCCATGACAACTGCTCCCGCCACATATCAAGGTGTTTACGGCCCATACACAGTTACGGCCCAGCACCGCCAGGAGGTGTTGTTTTATCGCCTCTCCCTATTGCTGCTTGCCCTTGCCCAAGCCGGCCTGCTTATTCAGTGGCGCCAATGGGGTCCAAGCCTTTGTTGGCCCTGGTTGTTGTTGATGGGCCTCGGCCTCGGCGCTGCCCTGCGTTGGGTTCACATCTATGTGCGGCCGCTCCATCGCAGCCTGCAATTGTTTTGGTTACTTGGCTGCCTAGGCACTGCTGTGTTGTCTTGGCGGGTGGGACCCGCCGCAATCTTGCCCACCCTGGTGGCAGAACCACTTTGGATTTGGGCCGTTGGTCCCTTTTTTGCTGCTTTAGCTGGTTTGGGTTTCAAGGAATTCTTCTGTTTTCAACGGCCAGAGGCGATTGGCCTCACCCTGTTGCTGCCGCTGTTGTTGCTTGGTTGGCTCGCTGGTGTGCTTAGCGCACCTACAGCGGCAGCACTATTGGCGCTGCAAGCCCTTTTGCTACTGCTGCTCGCCCTGCGGAAATTCCCCATGGCCCCTGAGGCCGATCTGGGCGATCTCAGCGTGTTTGCTTATCTAGATGCAAATCGGGCTTGATACAAGAAAACCCCCGGCTCTGCCAGGGGTTTTCTCGGAGCGCCAGGGCGAAGCGCTCTTGGCCGACGGAGGGGCTACGTCGCCGGGTCCTTTTCTTTTTTAATCACAACAGCCCAATTGCTGCAATTGTGTGGCCAAGTGCACACAAAAATCCATGTTTAGTTGGGAGCAACTGGAGGCCCTTGCCCCACCTGAGCCCAACCGCTCAGAAGGCCCCGCCAATAGTCAGGCGCGCCTGCGCCCTTTTGGCAGGCCCCTTGCTGAAATTCGCGTGGTGCTTTATCGCGATCACCACGCCTGGTGCCCCTATTGCCAAAAGGTGTGGCTCTGGCTGGAGGAACAGCAGGTGCCCTATCAAATTAAAAAGGTATCGATGTTTTGCTATGGCGAAAAGGAAGCCTGGTTTCGCCAACTAGTGCCATCTGGCATGTTGCCGGCCTTGAGCATTGATGGCCAGATGATTACCGAAAGTGATGTGATCTTGCTTGCCTTAGAGCGCAGTTTTGGTGTGCTTGGTGGTGTTAACGGCCGCTCTATTCAAGATTCGGAAGTTTTAGCTTTGCGTGAATTAGAACGTGATTTATTTCGCGCTTGGTGCACCTGGCTTTGTTACCCAGGCCATGAAACAGAAGGTGAACGCCTGTTTGAAATTCAGCTGCAGCGGCTGGAAGCAGCCCTTGAAAAGGAGCAAGGCCCCTTCTTTTTTACAGATTTTTCCAGTGCTGATCTAGCTTTTGTGCCCTATCTGGAGCGCATGAACAGCAGCCTCCTCTATTACAAGGGCTATGAATTGCGTAAGCGCTGGCCTGCCATCGACCGTTGGTTTACTGGCTTAGAGCAACGCAGCACCTACTGCGGCACCCGCGGCGACCACCACACCCACGCCCACGACCTGCCGCCCCAGATGGGTGGTTGCTATGGCAATGGCAGTGCTGCCGCCAACTACTGGGCTGCCCGCATCGATGCTGGCCCCTGGCACAACCTCAGCGATGCAGGTCCGCCAGCGCCAGGCTCTAACCCTGCCACTGAGGCCTTAGGCAGGGTGATTAAACATCGCCGCACCCTTTTGGAGCACACCCCCGGCCTCAGCGATGCCGCCCTGCGGGCTGCCCTCACCCGTTTGATAACCGATGACCCCTGTGCGCCACCCCCCAACAGTGATTTGGGTTTGCGCAACCTGCGCGATCGCATTTGTGTGCCCCGCGATATGGGCATCCATGCCGCCCGGCTGTTGCGCGCTGCCCTAGAGCAAACCGCCGCCCTTGCTGGTTCGCGCCTTCCAGCTGCCCTGCCGCGTCGCCATCGCCGCGATCAAAACCCAGCTCCGTTCTTAGTTCATAGTTGAGTTGTGAAAGAACTACCCTCCCCGGCCCCTGGTTTTGCCCACCTCGGCCTGGGCCAGCCCCTGCTGGAAGCCCTCCACCGCTGTGGCTACAGCAGCCCCACCGCAATCCAAGAACAGGCAATCCCCGCTGTATTAAGCGGTGGCGACCTGATGGCTGCGGCCCAAACCGGCACCGGCAAAACAGCCGGTTTCATTCTGCCGATGCTTGAAATATTGCGCCATGGCACCAGGGCTGGAGCAGGCCATGTGCGCGCCCTGGTGTTAACGCCAACCCGTGAATTGGCTGCCCAGGTGGCTGAAAGTGCAAACACCTACGGCCACGGCTTGCCCCTGCGCAGTGCGGTGGTGTTTGGCGGTGTTGGCATCAATCCGCAAATCGAGCGTTTACGCCGGGGCGTTGATCTATTGGTGGCAACCCCAGGTCGGTTGATCGATCTGCATGGTCAAGGGGTGGTGGAATTTCGGTGTCTGGAGCTGCTGGTGCTCGATGAAGCGGATCGCATGCTCGATATGGGCTTCATCAACGACATCAGAAAAATCCTGCGTTGGTTGCCATCAAAACGCCAAAATCTGATGTTTTCTGCCACATTTTCAGGCCCGATTCGCAAATTAGCCGAAGGCTTTTTGCATCAACCCCGCCAGATCCAAGTAAGCCCTGAAAACTGCACGGCCGATAGCGTTGATCAATGCATTCATCCCGTTGACCAAGGCCGTAAAAGTGCCCTGTTAAGCCATTTGATCATCAGCAACAACTGGCAACAGGTGTTGGTTTTTTCTCGCACAAAACATGGCGCTAACAAGTTGGCTGAAAGGTTGATCAAAGAAGGTATCCAGGCCGCTGCCATCCATGGCAATAAAAGCCAAGGGGCCCGCACCCGTGCCCTGGGTGGTTTTAAAGATGGCGAGCTGCGGGTGCTGGTGGCAACTGATATTGCCGCCAGGGGCCTTGATATCGCCCAGTTGCCCCATGTGGTGAATATGGATCTACCAAACGTGCCGGAAGACTATGTGCATCGCATTGGTCGCACCGGCAGGGCAGGCCAAACCGGCCATGCCCTTTCTTTGGTGAGCGCCGAGGAAAGGGATTTGCTCAAAGCAATCGAAAGGCTCATCGGAGCATCGCTGCCACGCCAGGTGGTACCTGGGTTTGAACCGGAAAAACCAATTTCTGCGGGCCCTGTGGAAAAGCCACCGGCCAGATCTTCTCGCAAACCGGCCCCCGGATCTGGTCAAAGGCGCAGGCTTGCACGGTAAACTCGCCCGGAATCCACAGAGTTCCCATGGCGCTTGTTCCGCTACGCCTGCTGCTAGATCACGCTGCTGAAAACGGCTACGGCATCCCAGCGTTCAATGTGAACAACCTCGAGCAGGTGCAGTCGATCATGGAGGCTGCCCATGAAACCGATAGCCCCGTAATTCTGCAAGCTTCCCGCGGTGCTCGCCAGTATGCCGGCGAAAATTTCCTGCGTCACCTGATCCTGGCGGCGGTGGAAACCTACCCAGATATCCCAGTGGTGATGCACCAAGACCACGGCAACAGCCCCGCCACCTGTTTCGGCGCCGCTGCCAATGGTTTCACTTCCGTGATGATGGACGGTTCCCTTGAAGCCGATGCCAAAACCCCTGCCAGTTACGAATACAACGTGGCGGTTACCAGGGAAGTGGTTGGTGTTGCCCACGCCATCGGCGTGAGCGTTGAAGGTGAATTGGGTTGCCTTGGTTCCCTTGAAACCGGCAAAGGTGAAGCTGAAGATGGCCATGGCTTTGAAGGCTCCCTCGACCATTCACAGCTGCTCACCGACCCCGCTGAAGCCGCTGATTTCGTTGCTAAAACCAAGGTTGACGCTTTGGCAATTGCCATCGGCACCAGCCATGGCGCCTACAAATTCACCCGCAAACCCACCGGTGAAGTTTTAGCGATTTCAAGAATTGCTGAAATCCATAAGGCCCTCCCAAATACCCACCTGGTGATGCATGGTTCTTCTTCCGTGCCCCAAGAGTGGCTCGACATGATCAATAAATTCGGTGGTGCAATCCCCGAAACCTATGGGGTACCCGTTGAAGAAATCCAAGAGGGTATTCGCAACGGTGTGCGCAAGGTGAATATCGACACCGATAATCGCTTGGCTTTCACCGCCGCTGTGCGGGAAGCAGCTGCTAAAGATCCCAGCAACTTTGATCCCCGCCATTTCAATAAACCAGCCCGCGCCTACATGAAGCAGGTGTGCCTCGATCGCTACCAGCAGTTCTGGGCCGCCGGTAATGCCAGCAAGATCAAACAGAAAGATATCAACTATTACGCTGGCCTCTACGCCAAAGGTTCCCTTTACTGATTTACTTAGCAACCAATAAAGCAAGCGCTTTTTGTAGGTTGCTCTCCATCACAAAACGGCGGCCATCGCTCACCACAACTCTCACTAGGGTGGGCAGGCCGCCATTTCGTGCCTTCAGATATATCGGTTCAACATAAAGAAGGCCTTTGCCGATCGGCACCACCAGGAGGTTGCCCTGTATCACCTCCGAACCTTGGCGATTCCAAAGGCCAAATTGACGGCTGATAACAGGATCCTGTTCGATTAATGCTGATATCTGTTGGGTGCCCAGCAGCAACCTTTGCTGTGGAAAGCGCACAAGCTTTAATTTGCCATAGGCATCGCCATCGTTGCGAGCAGCGAGCCAACCCACCAAATTAGGGCGCTTTAAGGGAGAAAAAGGTAACAGCAACACAAACTCAGGCCTTTTTTCCCCGGGTAATTGCAAAGTTACGTGATATGGCCTTACTGAAACACTGCGATTTCCATATATCTCTAAGGGGATATCCCAAACATCATCACCATTATAAAAAGTGCGCACATCTGTTACGTGAAAACGCAGTAGCATCTCCGCCTGAATTGCAAATTGGCTTTGGGGAACTTGAATGTGTTTCAGTAGTTCCTTTGGCATCTCAGCTAAGGGGGCAAATAATTCAGGGAATATCCGCTGCCAGGTGCGTAGTATTGGATCTTGGGGATCACTTACATAAAAGCGCACATCACCTGTGTAGGCATCAACTATTGCTTTAACCGGGTTGCGTAAATAACGCAAACCTTGGGAATTAGTTTCGCTGTAAGGATAGCTGCGGCTTGTGGTGAATCCATCCACAAACCAGAATTGATGCACGCCTCGTTTGAAGCCACTGCTGGGGGACAGGCTTGCCGTAACTAGATAGGGTGCATTTTCAAAGCGCAGAAATGGGGCGATTGCTTTTAGGCGAGCTTGGATTTGGCGCCTTAGCAGCAATTTGCTATTTGCCTTAAGGGCGCCCGTAAACAGCAGCCTTGGTTCCCTTAGGTAATTGGCAGCAAATATTTTCTGCCAGCTATTGCTTAAAGGAACGCCAAGTGTTCCTCTGTAGTGGGAATAAATATTTAAATCTCCCTCTGGGTAGTCGAATTCTTTTACCCGCGATGGTGCGATTGAATAGGGTGTGGCATTGAAGCCGAAATAAATCCTCGGTTCCCCCACCGGTAATTGACGGCGCACTTCAGCGCTGGTTACATCCAATTCAGCAAAACCTTGCACCTGGCCGCTGCGGCCTAGATCTCTAACAAAAAATATCGGCAGGCCATCGGGGCCAAAGGCATTCACCGGTGAAACGGTGAAGCCATAGCCGTGGGTAAACACCATGTGCAAGTTTTGCCAGGTGCGAGATGCCCCAGGTAATGCATTGGCATCCAGTTCCCTTGGTGCAATTAGCACCTGTTGGGCGCCCCGGTTTTGATCGCTGCTGAGGCTGTAGCGATCTACGGCTGCAGAGGGAAAGCTGTAATAAAGGCGCAGCTGTTGCAATTGCCGGTTTGTTGCAAGCAGGGGTTGGGTATCCCATAGCCGCAGGTTTTCAATCGTGCCGAGGCCTTGTTTTAAATCGGCTGCATCAACCCCTTGGCGTGGCTCCAAGGTTTCCTGTTGCACTCGATCTAAGCCAAAGGCAGCGCGGGTGGCTTTGATCGTGCGCTCCAGATAGGTGCGCTCCAGCTGCAGTTCCCGCGGTTGCACCATGAACCGCTGCACCACTGGTGCAATTAGCAATTCCGCTAGGGGAATCAGTAGGCCGGTGCAGGCCAATGGCAGCAGCAGCCCCCGCCGCAACCAGCCGCTGGGCAGGGGGGTCATCAGGCCGCCGGCAGTGAGTAGAAGCAAACCGGCTAATAGAAGCCGCAGCGGTAACCGCACAAACACATCAACGAAGCCAGCGCCCGCTGCCACCCCATGGCCATCCACCATTAGTTCAAATGGGCTTAGGGCCGTAATTTGGGCCGCAACTAGGGCGAGTGCCGCCAGTTGAGGTTGTAATACCCGTTGTTGCGCTTTGCTCAGGCCACTGAAGTACCACTCGCTAAAACTGTTTCCCTGGCTAACGCTCAGCCACAGGCAGGCGGCCAACCCCACCAGTAATTGGCCCATAACAACGCTCAACACCAGCTGCAGCGCTGGTAATTGCAACACCGTGAAGCTCAGATCAAGCCCGGTAATGGGGTCTCCCTGGCCAAATGGTGCCGCCATTAGGGCCGGCAGCCAAAGGCTCCAACCCCGCGCCAGGGCGGTGGCTGATGCCACCAGAGCTGCCGAGAGGGCAATCCGCAGCGTTGTTAGGGGCCAGCGCAAAAGTGGCAGCAATAAAGCCAGTGCCAGCGCCAACAGCAAGCCCACAGGTACACCCGCCAGCATCGGTAGGCCGCTGAGCGCTTCGTTGTTGAAGGGGGCATTTATCAAGCCCCGGGCCTGCACCAATAAATAGGAGAGGCCCAGCAACAGCGAGCCCAAAAGCAAGGCCAACACAAAACTGAGCCCCCAGCCCTTTAGGGGTGGCAGGTTGCCCCTTTGGATTTGGTTTTGGCTGCGCAAGCTCCAGCAGCGCTGCAATTGCTGTAGTTGCAGTGGGATGCCAAGGCCGAGCACCGCAATAAAGGCAACCCCCTGCACCGCCCAGCGGCGCAGCAGCAGTTGCTCGAGCTGAAATTGTTCAAACCAAACAAGTTCCACCCATAGCCTTGGCAGCAGCAAGATCAGCAGCAGTGCCGCTGCCAAAAAGCTCGCCAAGGCCGCTGATTGTGATCGCGAAAAAGCTGGGGCACCCATTACCAAACCCTATCCAATCAATATCGCAGCTAATACCCAACCACCACGGTTGGGATTTAATCGCTCACCCTAATGGCGCTGCTAACTTGGTGCAATACGACTTTCAGCCGTGACGTCTACCCTCGCCTCGGTTACTTTCAAAGGCTTGCGCTGCAAGGAATGCGGCCATGAATACGGAGCTGGCGCCCGCCACGTTTGTGAAGACGTGTGCTTTGGCCCCCTCGAAGTTGTTTACAACTACGACGCCATTCGGGCTCGCACCACCCGCGCCTCGATCGAAGCTGGCCCCGTATCGATTTGGCGCTACCGCGATTTCTTGCCCATCGAGGGGGATCCCATCGATGTGGGCACCGGCTTTACACCTCTGCTTAAGGCAAATCGCCTGGCAAGGCGCCTTGGTATCAAGAATCTCTATATCAAAAATGATGGCGTAAATATGCCCACCCTTTCTTTTAAAGATCGGGTGGTTAGCGTTGCTCTAACAAGGGCTCGGGAGCTTGGTTTTTCTACGGTTAGCTGTGCTTCCACAGGTAATTTAGCTAATTCCACCGCAGCGATCGCCGCCCATGCCGGCATGGATTGCTGTGTATTTATTCCCGCTGATCTCGAGGCTGGCAAGATCCTCGGCACCTTGATTTATAACCCCACCTTGATGGCGGTTAAAGGTAATTACGACCAAGTGAATAGGCTTTGCTGCGAAGTGGCAAATACCCATGGTTGGGGCTTTGTTAATATCAATTTGCGACCCTACTACTCAGAGGGTTCAAAAACCCTTGGCTATGAAGTTATTGAACAACTTGGCTGGCAATTGCCCGACCACATCGTTGCCCCCTTGGCTTCTGGTTCCCTATTTACTAAAATCAGTAAGGGTTTTGATGAATTCATCAAGGTTGGTTTAGTTGATGAAAAGAAGGTGCGTTTTAGTGGCGCCCAAGCTGAGGGTTGCTCACCCATTGCCCAAGCATTTGCGGAAGGCAGGGATTTCATCACGCCGGTAAAACCAAACACCATTGCAAAATCAATTGCCATTGGTAATCCAGCCGATGGTCCCTATGCCATCGATCTGGCAAACCGCACTGGAGGTTCCATTGCCGCCGTAACAGACGACGAAATCATCGCTGGCATCCAGCTGTTGGCTGAAACCGAAGGTGTTTTCACTGAAACCGCAGGTGGCACAACAATTGCAGTGCTTAAGAAGCTGGTGGAACAGGGCAAAATCGATCCATCTGAAACCACCGTTGCTTACATCACAGGCAATGGCTTAAAAACCACCGAAGCCGTTAGTGCTGTGGTGGGCGAGCCCCACACCATCGAACCCCAGCTGGCAAGCTTTAATGCCGCCTGGGAAAGGGCCCAGTCGCTCCAGCGCGCCACTTGGGAAAGCGTTGGCGTTTAATTATTAGCTTCTTTCTATTTATTCAACTTTGCATTTAATTCCATGGCCGTTCAAGTTTTAATTCCCACCCCCCTGCAGAAATTCACCGCTGATCAAGCAACGGTTGAATTGGAAGCAAGCTCCGTGCAGGAATTGATTGAAGCCCTAGATATTGCTTTTCCAGGTTTGGGTAATCGCCTTTGTGATGAACAGGGAAAGTTACGCCGCTTTCTTAATTTTTATGTGAACAGTGAGGATATTCGTTTCCTTGATAATCAAACCACTGCCCTCAGCGCTGGGGATGAGGTGAGCATTGTGCCAGCGGTTGCTGGGGGCTGAAATCTTTTTCGTGTGCTTGCACAATTTTATTAAAGCTGATTTCATCAAGGGTTTCTTGCTCAATTAGTGCCTCAACTAAGGCATCCATTAAAGGCCGCCTCGGTGTTAATAAATCAATTGCTTGCTTAAGCGCATCCCTGGCAATTTGTTGTACAACGGCATCTATTTTGGTGGCCGTGTTATTTGAATAGCTGTGCTCTGGCCGCATCCAATCGCGGCCGAGAAATACCTCACCCCCCTCCTGCTCAAGCGCCATGGGGCCCAGCATTGAAAAGCCATAACGGGTAACCATTTCCCGGGCAATTTGGCTAACCATTTGCAAATCACCGCTAGCTCCTTGGGTTACCTCCGCATCACCAAACACAACAATTTCAGCTGCCCTTCCGCCCATGGCCACCACCAACCTTGCCCTTAGGTAGGCCTTACTAATCAAGCCGCTGTCAAGAATTTCCTCATCGGGGGTGGTGCGGGCAAAGCCGCCAATTCCACCTGCCCTTGGCAGCAGCGTTACTTTGTCGAGGTTGTCTGCAGCGGGCAGCAGGGTTGTGAGTAAGGCATGGCCCACTTCGTGATAGGCGATTAGGCGTTTCTTGGCGCTGTCTTGCAGGGGTTTAGCCCCTAGGCCCATCGTTACCCGCTCAAGGGCATCATTCATCGCCTGTTCATCGATAAATAGCCTTTCCCTTCTCGCCGTGAGAATCGCCGCTTCATTGATCAGATTGGCCAGATCTGCCCCGGAAAACCCTGGCGTGCGGCGGGCCCAAAGCGGTAGCGAAACGTCGTCCCCTAGGGGCCTAGTGCGGGCATGAACTCCCAAAATTGCCTCGCGACCGCGGCGATCCGGCAGTTCCACCATTATTTGGCGATCAAAACGGCCCGGCCTAAGGAGGGCTGAATCGAGCACATCTGAGCGGTTGGTGGCCGCCAGCAGGATCACACCTGAATTGTCTTCAAAGCCATCCATTTCAGTGAGCAATTGATTGAGGGTTTGCTCCCTTTCATCGTTGCCGCCGCCGATGCCTGCCCCCCGTTGGCGACCAACAGCATCGATTTCATCGATGAAAATGATGCAGGGTGCTTTTGCTTTTGCCTGCCGAAATAGATCCCTCACGCGGCTGGCACCAACGCCCACAAACATCTCCACAAACTCTGAGGCGGATATCGAGAAGAAGGGCACATCAGCTTCCCCAGCGATAGCCCTAGCCAATAGGGTTTTACCGGTGCCAGGGGGCCCCACCAACAACACCCCCCGAGGAATGCGGGCACCAACGGCAGTGAAGCGCTCGGGTTCCTTTAAAAAAGTAACCACCTCCTGTAATTCAGCTTTTGCTTCATCAATGCCAGCCACATCCTCAAAACGAACATTGATGCTCCCCTCCGGTTGAAGGCGGGCCTGGCTGCGGCCAAAGCCAAGTGCTTTTTGGGCTACGGATGCTGAACGCTTTAACAACAGCACCAATAGGCTGATCAGCAAAACGCCTAGAAATAAATTCACCAGCAGCCCAGAGGAGCTGGCATCGTTTGTGTTGCTCACGCTTAAGGGCACCCTGGCGGCCTCAGCGCTGCGCAGGATTTGTTGATCGTTGCTAAAAACCGCCACCCGGCTTTCAGAGCCATCTTTGAACTGCACTAACACCTGATCGGTGCGGGGTAGCAGTTTTAATTCCTTCACCTGGCCAGCGCGGATCGCTTTGAGCAGGCCGCTATAGCTTGGGGTTTCGCTCAAATCCGTTTAGGAACCAGGTCCAATTATCTCCAGAAAGCTTAGCGATTGACGGATGGTTACCTGGCATTAGATGATTGTTGTTTGGTATTGAGCGAGCCCGGATGGCTGTTCCTAAGAAGAAAACCTCAAAGGGCAAGCGCAATCAGCGCCATGCCACTTGGAAGGCTAAGGCGCGCGTAGCGGCTCAAAAAGCCATGTCTTTGGGTAAGGCCGTTTTGAGCGGTAGGGCCCAAGGATTTGTGTACCCAATGCCTGAAGAAGCAGAAACTGAAGAGTGATCTAGGCAGTATCAATTTTGTAAAGTTTGAAAGAAATAAATTGCCACGCAAGTTAGCTTTAAAAATAACTTTGAAGTTAATTTAAAGCTTACTTTAAAGCTAACTGCCAAGTTTGAAAGCTTCTAAGATCACAGCGTAAACAGCGCCAACACGCAAATTATCAGATATAAGCCAAAATATCGAATTTTTTGTTGTGTTAAATCGGGTGCGCAGGCGCACCTGAAGCTCCACCAGCAGCAACAGGCCTAGGGCGCCTAAACTTTGCAACTTTGTGAAATTTAGGTAGATGCTGGTTAAATTAGCCGCCAAATAATAACCGGCTAATAGGGATAATAGGCCCAGGCTTTTTTTATACCAGCTGCTGCTTATCCAGCCCAATAACTGTTCTGTTAATGCCTCTTGAACCTTATTAAAACGGGTGGATTGGGGCATTTGTTTAATCCACAAACTGCTGCAGTTTGGCGAGGTTGATCGCTCCTGCATCCAGATCATCCACTATCGCTGCAGCTCCTTCAAGCCCAGGTTTTGCTTTGGCCGTGATTAATACCTTGAGGCCTGCTCCCCTGGCTGCAGCTAATCCCTGGGCTGAATCCTCGATCGCAATAGCTGCAGCCGCTGGCAGCCCTAGTTTTTTTAGGGCCAGCGCATAGGCCTCAGGGTGTGGTTTTTTTGTTTGCACATCCTCAGCGCAAATCCAGTGTTGCCAGCAATTATTTAGTTGCGGATGATGCTGCAATAGGGCTTCCACCGAATTGCGGCCGCTGCTTGTAACAAGCACTTGGCATAAACCTGCGGCCCTCGCCTCCAGCAGCAGCCTCTCAACCCCAGGCCGCAAAGGAAATAACTGCTCCTTGAGGATGCGGCGGTAGTGCTTTTGTTTGCTTGCCTGCAGGCGGATTAACAACTCCTCTAATTCACTTTCCGCCAGCGGATCTATTTGATTTTTTGATTTAAATTGATTTGATTCAATATGTTGCTGCTTAGCCCAGGCCCGCATCCGCTCGATTCCCCCTGTTACCGATAACAAATCGCTGTAGGTGGAATTATTCCAGTGCCAAGCCAGTTGGGCCTCTGCAAAGGCGGCATTAAAGGCAAGCCGATGGCCGTTTTGTTCGGTATCCGCCAAAGTTCCATCAACATCCCAAAGCAAGGCTTGCAGGCGGGGCATCATGCGCTGGTGCTGATTCGATCTTAGGAACCCCCTGGTGCATCCACCCTCCGCCCCTGATCGTGTTTGGCAGTTGCCTCTGCCCCTTGATGGAGCTGATTTTGATTCCTGTTGTGATCTGCCAGTGGAGCTGCTGGCGGTGCTGCAACGCCGCGGCCTAACTGAAACAAATCAGGTGGAAGCCCTGCTTAAGCCAGCCAAAGCACCACCGGCCCTGAAGCATTTTCCCCAGCTGGCAATTGCCCTTGAACGTTTAGAAATCTCCTGCCGGCAGGGGGAATTGCTGGCGATATGCGGCGATTACGACGCCGATGGCATGACGAGCACTGCCCTGTTAGTTGGGGTGCTGCAACGGCTGGGCGCCAAACCGATCGCTGCTATCCCAAGCCGCCAGGAGGATGGCTACGGCCTTAATGCCGCCATGGTGGAAAGGTTGGCCGCAAATGGTTGCCGCCTGTTGGTAACCGTGGATAACGGCATCAGCGCCCGGGAGGCCCTCCATAGGGCCCAAGCCCTGGGGGTGGAGGTAATAGTTACCGATCACCACAGCATCCCGGCCGAGATGCCCCCCCTGCTGGCCCTTCTGCATCCAGCAACCACTCCAGATGGGTCCCCCTATCGGGGCTTAGCGGGGGTGGGCCTTGCCTATGTGTTAGCCCGCGGCCTTGCCCAAAAATTGAAGCGGGCTGATGCCCTGCAGGCGGCCCTTGATCTGTTTTGCATTGGCACCATTGCCGACATGGCGCCATTAGTTGGCGTAAATCGACTTTGGTTGATGGAGGGCCTCAGCAACTTGCATCGCTCCCAGTTGCCAGGTTTACGCGCCCTTGCCCAGCTGGCTGGATTGGAAGATCGCAGCATCGATAGCCAGGCCGTTGCTTTTTTGTTGGCCCCCAGGCTGAATGCGGTTGGGCGCTTGGCTGATCCGGCCCTAGCCGTGGAATTACTCACCACCAGTGATCAAAATCGAGCCCTTGAATTAGCTGATCGATGTGAAGCGCTCAATCGCCAACGGCGAGACCTTTGCGATGGCATCGAAGCAGAGGCCCAAGCCCTTGTGGAAGCCGATGGTCCCCAGCGACCTCCATTTCTTTTACTGGCGCAAAACCATTGGCACCATGGTGTGATTGGCATTGTGGCCGCGCGGCTTGTGGAGCGCTGGGGCTTGCCGGTGGCAATCCTTGCCGGTGAAGGCAATGGCAAGATGCGCGCTTCGGTGCGGGCACCCCAAGGTTTTGCCGTTGATCAAGCCCTGCATGCCTGCGGCCATCTGCTCGAGCGTTATGGCGGCCATCCCGCCGCCGGTGGTTTCACCGTAAGGGCCGATCAAGTGGCAGCCCTGCATGAACAACTCTCAGCCCTGGCGGCCCAGTGGCTGCAAGGCCGCTCCAGTGCCTTGGTGGTGGCCCCTGAAGCACTGCTGCCCCTAGGGCGCATCGATGCTGATTTCTTGCATCAAATGCAGCGGCTTGAACCATTTGGCGTGGGTAATCCCACCCCCTTGTTTTGGGCCCGCCATTGCCAAGTGAAGCGCAGCAAATTGCTGCGGGGGGGCCACCTTTCCCTGGAACTCGCCGCAGGTAGCGGCAGCATTACCGCCATCGCTTGGCGTTGGAATGGCCCAGAACCCACCACTCGCTTGCTTGATTTGGCTTTTCGCCTGCAACAAAGCTATTGGCAGGGGCAGCTCCGCTTGCAACTTGAATTGGAGGCCCTGCGCCCCAGTGAAACAGAAGCGATTGTTCTAATGCGTGGCAAGCGTGAATACCAGTGCGAAAAAGAAGGCAGCAACCTTTTGATCCGCAACCCTGAAGGGGAGGAATTGCGGGTGGCCTGGGGGAATCAGGATCGAGCCGCCAATGGTCAAACTCTGCACCCCCATACCCTTGCCCTGGTGCAACAGGCAGCCCAAGCCCTTGGTTTAGTGGCCTAATGAACACCCCATTGATGCCCACAACGCAACGCCACTGGTGGCCTTTGCTTTTCCCCTTGCTAGCGCTTGGCTTTTTGCTTGGCCTTGCTTGCCTGCCCCTGAATTGGATCGATCAATGGGTAGATGGCTTGCTTGGGGAAGCTTTTAAAGCTGGTTTTAGCTCGATTAGTTGGCTGCCTTTGCTTGCGATGCCTTTGCTTTGCGTATTGCAAAAAAGTGTGTGGCGCCATGGCATGGGTTCAGGCATCCCCCAGGTGGTGCTTTGCATTGAGCAACCCCAGCGGGCCGCGGAATTTTTAAAATTGGCACCATTGCTGATGCGTTGCGGCCTTTGGAGCATCGCCAGCATTTGTTTGCTACCCCTAGGCAGGGAAGGCCCCGTTGTTTTTATTGGCGCTGCCCTGGTGTGGCAATTGCGGCGCTATTTGGCCAAACCGCTTGCCTCGCTTAGCGCACCAGTGCTTTATGCCGCCGCTGGCGGAGCTGGCCTAGCCGCTGGTTTTAATAGCGCCTTAGTGGGTGTGGTGTTTGCAGCTGAGGATCTACTGCAGCGTTGGAATGTGCCCTTGATTTGGGCAGCCCTTGCCATGGTGTTACCGGCCTCATTGGTGGCAGCTTTGGCTGGCGAGCCGATGTTTGCCTACGGCATCATTCCAGTTAGCCCAGATCAATGGCAGCAAATTTGCCTTGGCCTGCCTTTGGGTTTAATCGGGGGCTTGTTAGGGGCCCTATTCAGCGCCTTGGTGCTTTGGGCCACCAGGCAACTGCAGCCCCTTGCCCTAGGTAAACCCCTAGGGGTGGGTTTGCTTTTGGGGGGCCTGTTGGTGCTTCTTGGCGCCGTTAGTGGTGGCAGGGCCTACGGCGATGGATCTGCCGTTTTAGTGGATTTGATTGGAAGGGGCGGCAGCCTTGAGCCGTTGCAGGCATTAAGTGCCTTGATAAGCCGGCTGCTGGGGCCTGTGTTAGCCCTTGGTGTGGGGATCCCTGGGGGGTTAATTGATCCAGCCTTGGCCATTGGTGGCCTAGCTGGCAGCATCTTGATGCCACTTTTAGGCCAGCCGGAACCTTTGCTTGGCATTGCGATTGGCATGGGCGCCGGCTTGGCTGGTGCCACTCAATTGCCTTTGTTTTCCACCCTTTTTGCCCTGCGGCTTTGCGGTGATCAGCAATTGCTGCCAGGTTTGTTGCTCGCCTCTGTGGTGGCGGCGATGTTGAGTCGCAGCCTGCAACCCCAGCCTGTGTACCACGGCCTCACGGCCCTATTTGCCGCTCGCTTAGAGGGCGCCGCGGCGGTAGAAGAGGATGAAAATCACAGCGGGACCAGCCAGGGTGATCAGCGCTAGGGCACCGAAATTAGCGATCAGGTGGAAATCGATACCCATGGAAGCTTGCCCAGCTATTAATTCGCATACTTTACGGGCATTAGTTGCCCTTATTTGGCCATTGGGGTTAATGCCGTGACCGCCTGTTACAGCTGGAGCTGCGTTAGTAATTGCGGCGCCTGTTGCCGCTTAGATCCAGCCCAGCGCCCAGAGGCCCTAGAAGCCCTCAGCGCTGAACAAAAACAGCTCTACCTAGAAATGGTGGGTAGTGATGGTTGGTGCATTCATTTCAACACCGGCAGTAGGCGCTGCCGCATCTATGCAAGCCGGCCTGATTTCTGCCGTGTGGATCAATTAGCCGAACTTTTTGATGTGGAGCCCACAGAACAAAGCGATTTTGCAATTGCCTGTTGCCGTGATCAGATCCGGGTCGAATACGGTGGCCGCAGCCAGGAGCGCAAGCGCTTTGAACGGGCAATCAGAACCAACCACTAACGCCCCCACCGCCGGTGCCATTTTTATGGGCACCTTTGCAACGGTATTTCTGGCGGAGCTTGGCGATAAAACCCAATTGGCCACCCTGCTGCTATCGGCACAGTCGGGTAGGCCTTCATTGGTGTTTATTGGTTCGGCGCTTGCTTTAGTGGCCTCAAGTTTGGTGGGGGTATTGCTGGGGCGTTGGTTGGCTGGCTGGATATCACCGCAACGCTTGGAACTGTTGGCTGGTTCGTTGATGCTGCTATTGGGCAGCCTGCTGGGCCTGCAAGCAATAGGTCCTTGGCTAACTGAGCTTTTCTAATAGATGACTATTTCACCTGAGCTTCTCCTGCTGGCTTCCACCTTCAGCACAGTTTTTCTAGCTGAGTTAGGTGATAAAACCCAACTTGCCACCGTTGCCATTAGTGGCACCAGCAATCGGCCTTTATATGTTTTCCTTGGCAGTGCCTCGGCCTTGGTTTTGGCAAGCTTTTTAGGGGCCCTGCTGGGGGGTGGCTTGGCGGAAGTTGTGCCAGCGCAACTGTTGCAACTGGCAGCTGCCATCGGCTTTTTAGTAATTGGCGGCCGCTTGGTGATCAACGCTTTAGCCACAAAACAGGAGCAGAGCTGAGCCACTTTCCAGCGGCTCCCTAAGCTTGTTGTTCAGCATTAATCGCAGCATCGCCCCCGCATGAAGTTTTCCGTTGCCAATCTGCTGGATCAATTGCAGGCGGAATCAGCTGTTTCGGTGCAGGAATTAGAAAAAAAACTGGCCCTTAAAACCGTAAAAGAAAAGCACTATTTAGAGCTAGCACTGCAGGCGTTGGAACGGATTGGTTTACTAAATCAGGCTGAAGAGGGGATCAGCCGCACTAATAACGAAGCTTTAATTGAAGCTCGCTTGAGATGTTCCAGTAAAGGTTTTTGCTTTGCCCTGCGGGAAGATGGCGGCGACGACGTTTATATCCGCGACCACCAGCTGAACCATGCCTGGAATGGTGATCGTGTGCTTGTGAAAGTAACTCGGGAGGGAGGGCGCCGCCGTTCACCGGAAGGGGGGGTGCAATGCATTCTCGAGCGCTCCAACACCACGGTGCTGGCCCAGGTGGAACGCCAGGAGGAGAAGTTGCTTGCAGTACCCCTTGATGATCGTCTGCATGCCTCGATTCAATTGCAGGAAATCGATGCCGATCACATCGAGCGGGCTGGAGAAGCCCTGGTGGAAGTGGCAATGGATCGTTTCCCCATTGGTCAATTCCCCGCCCAAGGCCATGTGCGCCGCTCACTTTCAACAAAAGGTGAAGGCAATGCCGACCTAGAGCTGCTACTTGCACGCCATCGCCTCGATGGCGCTGGCTTTAGCGGCCGAATCAATTTAAAAACGCCGGCGGCTGCTGGCAGGGAAGATCTCAGCGAGTTGCCCAGCATTTTGTTGCGGGGCAGGGCAGCTGATAATTCAGCGGCTTCAGTGGCTGTGTCGCTGGAAAGCGGCAACCGTTTATGGCTGCATATCCCTGATATTGGCGAGCGCATATCCCTTGATGGTCCCCTTGATCGCTGGTTGCGTGATCAAGCTGAAGCCATAGGTGTTGGCAACAGCTGGATACCACTGCTGCCTGCCCCCTTGCAGGAGGCAGCCGCATTAAGCATTGCCCAAAACAACAGCGCCCTATCGGTGGCCCTTGAGCTAAGTCCAGAGGGGGAGCTGCTCCACTACCGCTTTTGTCGGTCCTCGGTGCGGATTGATGCTGAATTGGATGCCAACAGCCTTGGGGCCTTTCTAAATCGCAAGCCAAAGGCACGCACCACTCCTGTTGCACTAAAGGCCCTAAAGGAGTACTTGCCGCTTTTGGAGCAGTTGCAGGCCCTGGTGCAACTACTACGCCAGCAGCGTTTAGGGGCGGGCAGCTTGGATCTGGATCTAGCGGTGCCCGCCCTTGAAGCCATTGCCCATCAGGCCCAGGAATTGCCTGATCAAAGGCGAAGTGGTTGGTTTGCTACCGCTGCCCCAAGCAACCCCATGGGCTGGCTGCGGGAGTTGGTGCGCCCTGCCGAACAAGCCCTTGGCCGCCATCTGGCTGCCCTAGAGCTACCAGCGCTGTTCCTTGGCCAGGCAGCACCGGATCCAGCTGATTTAAATGATTTGGTGAAACTTGCTGTGGGGCTTGATGTGCCCTTGGAATTAGGGGCTGATGGCAATGCCCCTGCTGCTGCTGCCTTGGCCGAGGCGTTTCTTGGCAGCAAACGGGCCAGGGTGCTGCAACAGCAATTGCGTGAGGCCACTAAGCCTGTGCAATTAAGTGCATTGCCGGAGGCAAATGCCTTGGCGGCTGAACCATTGGCCTATGCCCCATGGTGTTTTCCTTCGCTGCACTACAGCGCGATTTGGAACCAATTGCTGCTCGTAACCCTGCTCACCGAGGCAAAGGATCGCCCCAGTGTTCGCCATAAAAACCGCCTGGATCTAAGCGCTGATAGTTGCCATGGCCAGATCGAATGGGCCCTGCTAACCGCCAGCCAGTTGGCTCCTTTTCAGGAAACTATCGCCAATGGTTTGGTGAATCGTTTGAATGGCCGCAGCCGTTTTGCCGATGAGGTGGAGGCTGATGGCCTGGCTTTATTCAGGGCAAGGCAGGCGGAATCATTGCTGGGTCAAACTTTGCCTGGTGTGATCAGTGGCATTCAGAGCTACGGCTTCTTTGTTGAACTACCTCCAACCCAGGTGGAGGGTTTGGTGCATGTGAGTTCCTTAAAAGACGATTGGTATGAATACCGCTCCCGTCAACATCGTTTAGTTGGCCGTAAAAACCGCCGCACCTACAAGCTGGGTGATCCCGTGGAGGTGGAGGTGCTGAAGGTGGATGTGTTGCGCCATCAAATTGATCTAGCTGTTTTACAGCCGGAAATTGAGCCGGATGCTCAGCTTTCCGATGATGATGGAGAGGATGAGGAATCCTGAGGTTGTTTTTCCAGAAGCGCCGCTGTTGCTTGCTGTGTGCGGTGCTTCAGCGCAAGTGCTTGCCCTAAGGGCTTTGCAATTGTTGCTTGAGGGGGATAACTGCGTTGATTTGGTTTTAAGCAGGGGTGCCTTTGAGGTTTGGCGTGCCGAGATGGGCCTGGTGTTGCCCGTGGCACCAAAGGAACAGGAGCAGGTATTGCGCCAGCATTGCGGCACAAACAAGGGTGAACTGCGCTGTTATCGCTGGAACGACCAAGCAGCACCGATGGCCAGTGGCAGCTACCGCAGCCGCGGCATGTTGATCCTGCCGGCCACCATGGGCACCGTTGGCAGGGTGGCAGCTGGTATCGCCACCGACTTAATTGAACGCTGCGCTGATGTGCATCTCAAGGAGGCGCGACCGCTGGTGATCTGCCCCCGGGAAATGCCATGGAATCTGATCCACTTGCGCAATCTCACCAGCCTGGCGGAAGCGGGCGCCCGCATTGCACCACCGATTCCAGCTTGGTATCACCAGCCTGAAAGCCTTAGCGACATGGTGGATTTTCTCGTGCTGCGCACCCTTGATCTGTTTGGCTACAGCTTGGGCGAATTGCGCCGCTGGCAGGGGCCAATCCAACAGCCATGAGAGAACTGCTGGCGCTGCCGTTGTTAATGCCCCTGGGGCTAGCCCTGGTGGTGGGATTGCTAAATCTCACAACGCCCAGCCGTTTGAGGTTTTTGCTTTGGTCCTCCCCGCCCCTATCGCTTGGCAGCTGGGTGATGCTCGGTGCCGGTGGTGGTGCTGCTTTAAGTGCAGCGCTGAGTGCCACTGCTGGCTTCACTGCTAAACGCAAACCCAAGCCAAAAGCTGAAACTTGGCAAGCACCAGCCCCCAAAGCAGCTCCTAGCCAACAGTGGCCTGAGCGGGATCCCCAGGAACCAGCACCAACGGTTTCTGTGCCGTTTCGGGTGGTTAATTCAAAGGCTGAACAGCAGCCCGATTGGGATCAAGCTAACGATGACGACTGGTAATGCTGAGCGCTGCCCTAGCTTGGAAAAACCTATCAGGCCCCACAGGTGACTGATTCAGCCGCCAAAAAAGCAGCACCTGCTCCCAAATCTGATCCCAAACCTGCTCCCAAACCTGAGGATCAGGCCTTCGAAAGCTTTATTCCGGAGCTATTCCTGCCCGCTTTGGCTAAGGAGATCCAGGCCTATGGCGGGCCCGCCATTGAATTGCGCCTTGAACAGGCACCCATGCCTGTGGTGGGTGAAATGTGTTGGCAGGTTGCTGGTGAATTGCCTGGCGGAAGGAGGTTTTGGCTTTGTTTTTTGAGTAACAACATTCAAGCCGCTAAAACCATTGCCCTTGCCGAAGCTGGCGCTGATCCCAGTTTGCTGGAGTCTTTCTTGATCGATGAAAAGAAAACCACCCTGGCCCTGCTGGTGAGCCGCACGGTGCAAAGGTTGAACGGACAGAAATGGCTCGGGCCCAACTGAGCTCTCTCCCCTCCTACTATCAAAACAAGAAGGTTTTAATCGGATGGTTCCACCTAGCGCTGCCCTAGCTGAATCTCCCCAGCCCGCTGCAAAAGAGCCAGCTAGGGAAACAATCCTCACGCCCAGGTTCTACACCACAGATTTTGAGGCGATGGCCGCCATGGATCTGCAGCCCAATGGGGCAGAGCTAGAGGCGATCTGCGAAGAGTTTCGCAAGGATTACAACCGCCATCATTTTGTTCGCGATCAGTCTTTTGAAGGGGCAGCGGAAAAGCTTGATCCAAATACCCGCAAGGTTTTTGTTGAATTCTTGGAGCAGAGCTGCACCTCAGAATTTTCTGGTTTTTTGCTCTACAAAGAATTGAGCCGAAGGATTAAAGATCGCAATCCTTTGCTGGCTGAATGCTTTGCGCATATGGCAAGGGATGAAGCCCGCCATGCAGGCTTTTTAAATAAGGCGATGGGAGATTTTGGTTTGCAGCTGGATCTAGGTTTCTTAACAGCAAGTAAGGCCTACACATATTTCCAGCCTAAATTTATTTTTTATGCCACTTATTTATCGGAGAAAATTGGTTACTGGCGTTACATAGCAATCTATCGCCACCTTGAGCAGAATCCGGATAGTAAAATATTCCCTATTTTTAATTTCTTTGAAAATTGGTGCCAGGATGAAAATCGCCATGGTGATTTCTTTGATGCCCTGATGAAAGCCCAACCGGCCACTGTGCGGGGTTTTCAGGCAAAACTTTGGTGTCGTTTCTTTTTACTGGCTGTTTTTGCCACCATGTATGTGCGGGATGTGGCCCGTAAAGATTTCTATGAAGCCCTTGGCTTAGATGCGAGGGAATACGACAAATATGTAATTGCTAAAACCAACGAAACCTCAGCTCGGGTATTCCCTGTGGTGCTCAATGTGGAGCACCCGCGTTTCTACGAACGTTTAGAGCGCATCGTTCAACACAACCAGGCCCTAGATGCAGCAGATCAGGCCAATGCCCTGCTGCCTTTGAAATTTGCCCGCAAGCTGCCCCATTGGCTTGGCAATGTATGGGAGATGGGCCGTCTTTTCTTTGCGGCACCGATCCCCAGCAATCGTTTTCAACCCGCCATTCGTTGAGCACCTGTGAGTTTTCTTGATTCCCAATGGCAGGGGCGCCTTGAGCTCCTGCTGGCCGCTGGCCGCAGTGCTGGCGCTGAGCTGGTTGAAATTTTTCTTGAGCGCTTTGATCGCCTCAGCGTTTTGGCTGAGCAGGAAAGGGTTACCAGTGTGAGCCCATCTTTGGGTTGTGGCGCTGGCATCCGCGTATTCCACGGCGAAGCCAATGGTTTCAGGGATGGTTTTGTTAGCACCACCGACCTGAGCGAAGCCGGTTTATTCCAAGCCCTCGATCAAGCCCTTGGCATGCTCGGTTTAGAGCGTGGCGGCCAAAGCGGCCCTAGTTTTGCCGGCCTTGCCCCCCTCAGGGATTACGGCTCTGGCAAGCAGGATTGGTTGCTTCAATGCCCGGGGGTGCAGGTGAGCGCCGATCGGTTGCTTGAAGGCACCGCCATGCTTGCTAAGCATGGCCGTTGTTTGCAGGCACGTAGGGGTAGCTATTCCCGCGATTGGCAAGAGGTGTTGGTGGCTGCTAGCGATGGCACCTTCAGCCGCGACCTACGCTTGCATCAAACCTTGGGCCTAAATGTGCTGGCGGCCGATGGGGAGCATCGCTCCAGTGTTGCCCGTCGATTTGGCAGCTCCGATAACCCAAGCGATTTAATCGAATGGGATGCCGATGCCGCCGCCCGCGACATCAGCGCCAGCAGTGCCACCATGCTTTATGCCGATTACATCGAAGCCGGTTCCTACCCGGTGGTGCTGGCAAATCGTTTTGGTGGTGTGATCTTCCATGAGGCCTGCGGCCATTTGTTGGAAACCACCCAATTGGAGAGGGGCACCACCCCATTTGCCAACAAGATCGGTGAAGCAATCGCCCACAGCTCTGTTACGGCTGTTGATGAAGGCCTTTCGCCCCAATCCTTTGGCAGCCTTGCCATGGATGATGAGGGCCTTGAACCCCAGCGCACCACCTTGATTGAAAATGGCATCCTCAAGGCCTTTCTCTCAGATCGGGCTGGCGAAATGCGTACCGGCCATGCCCGCACCGGCAGCGGGCGCCGCCAAGGTCATTCCTTTGCTGCTGCCAGCCGCATGCGCAACACATTTATTGCCGCTGGTTCCCACACCCCTGCTGAATTGATTGGTTCCATTGATAAGGGGCTTTATTGCAAGGTGATGGGCGGCGGCAGTGTGGGCCCCACCGGTCAATTCAACTTCTCGGTGGAGGAGGGGTATTTGATCGAAAATGGCCAGCTTGGTAAACCAGTTAAGGGGGCAACTTTGATCGGTGATGCTGAAACAGTGATGCCACGCATCTCTATGTGCGGCAATGATCTCGATCTGGCCGCTGGCTTTTGTGGTTCCGTTAGCGGCAGTGTTTATGTAACTGTGGGCCAACCCCATATCAAGGTTGATTCCATCACTGTTGGGGGGCGTTGATATGCTTAATCCACAGCAATTACACGACCAATTAAGTGCCCTTGCTAAGCAAGAAGGTATTCAGCAATGGGATATGGGTGCAGCCAGCGGCACCGATTTGTCGGTGCAGGTAGATCGAGGCGAGCCAAAACAACTCAAGGGTGCCCAACGCAGTGCAGTAACCGTTAGGGCCTGGACCAGTGATGGAAGGGTGGGGATCACAAGCAGCACTGATTTATCCAAGGAAGGCCTTGCCCAAGCCCTTAAGGGTGCAAAGGAAGCCAGTGCCTTTGGTGATTTGGAGGAGCCACCTGGGCTTTCCTGCCGTTCCCTTGAGCCATTAACACCCCTAGAGAGGCCTGTTTTGCCCCTGAGGCCGATCCAAAGCCTGTTGCAAACATTGCTGCAGGCTGAAAAGGAGTTGTTGGATTTCCATCCTGCGATTAACACAGTTCCCTACAACGGCCTTTCAGAGCGCAATGGCGAAAGTGTTTATTTAAATAGTCTTGGTGCCCAACGCCATCAAATCAGCAGCTCCTCCGCCTGCTATCTATACGCCAGAGCCGAGCAGGATGGCCGTAAACCCCGCAGCGCCGGTGCTGTGCGTTTGGCCTATGGATCTGAAGGCCTTGATGTGCAGGCATGTATTAAAGAAGCAGCTGAATTAACCATTAGCCATCTCGATTATTCCGCCATTGATACAGGCCATTACACCTGCATATTTAGCCCAGAGGCATTCCTTGATTTGATCGGTGCATTTAGCAATATTTTTAATGCAAGGGCCGTACTTGATGGCTTGAGTTTGTCTAACCGTGATTCCCTTGGTAAACCATTGGCGGTGCCATTTTTAAATCTTTGGGATGATCCGCTCCACAGCGCAAATTTTGGTGCTTCCAACTTTGATGGTGAGGGCACACCAACGGCACCATTAACTCTCATTGAAGCTGGTAATTTGGCTCATTTCTTGCACAGCGAAGGCACCGCCAGGCAGTTTGGTGTGGCCCCCACCGGCCATGCGGGCATGGGCGCCAAGGTGAGTGTTGGCCCAGATTGGTTTGTGGTTGCCCCCACCCCTGGTGCTGGCGTTGGTGATAACCATCTAAATCGCCATAAAGCCGATGGGGTTGTGTGGATCGATTCCCTCTCTGCCCTCCATGCAGGTGTTAAAGCAAGCCAGGGTTCCTTTTCACTGCCATTTGATGGTTGGCTTGTTAAAAATGGCGAGCGCCATTCGATTGAAGCAGCAACAGTGGCAGGAGACATTCGCACCGTTTTGAATTCAATCCTTGCCCTAGAGGGGGAACCATTAGTTACACCGGGTGGAATCTGCCCCCATGTGTGGGTTGAAGGTTTATCGATAACTGGTGAAGCCTGATTCCTTAAGCAACTTGATTTTGCCTTTATTGCTGTGAAGGTGTTGTTTTGGGGCACCCCCGCCTACGCCATACCAACCCTTGAGGCCCTATTTGATGGCGGCCATCAAATTGTTGGTGTGGTTACCCAACCCGATCGCCGCCGCGGCAGGGGTGGGGCATTGCAGGCATCAGCTGTAAAAACGCGGGCTTTACAACTGCAAACAACTGAACCAATTCCAATTTTTAGCCCGGAACGGATTCGCAAGGAACCCCACATCCAGGCTGCCATTGCTGCCCTTGGGGCAGACATAAACATCGTGGTGGCCTATGGCCAGTTGTTGCCTCCGGAAGTGTTGGCTGCGCCCAGCTATGGCTCTTGGAATGGCCATGCTTCCCTGCTGCCCCGTTGGCGCGGGGCGGCGCCGATTCAATGGAGCTTGATGGCAGGCGACGGCGAAACCGGCGTGGGAATCATGGCCATGGAGGAGGGTTTAGATACGGGGCCAGTGCTTCTAGAGCGATCCGTTGGCATCGGTTTATTGGAAAATGCCAGCCAACTGGGGGAGCGCCTCAGCTGCCTCACAGCTGAATTAATGGTTGAAGCATTGCCGTTGATTAGCAGTGCCAATTTCAGCCTTAAGCCCCAAGCTGCTGAGGGCATAAGCCATGCCCGCATGATTACCAAGGCTGATTATCAAATTGATTGGCAGCAGCCGGCCCTGCAATTACATCGCCAGGTGATGGCTTTTTATCCCGGTGTGCATTGCGATTGGCGTGGCAAACGCTTGAAATTGCTCGCTACTGAACCACTGGTGCAGCGCTTAGCTGGGCAGTTGAGCCCTGAGGCGGCTGAATTAACAAAACAGCAGTGGCCAAAAGCAACCCCTGGAACAGCGCTAAAGGCCATAAACGGCCTTGGCATGGTGATCGCCACAGGCGGTTGCCCCCTATTGGTGCGCAGTGCTCAATTGGAGGGTAAAAATCCAGCCTGTGGTTCAAATCTATTGCAGCAACTCAGCTGATCAGGCCCAGATCAACCGGCTCCAAGCCAAACAGCGGGCAAAACTCACAAGGCCAAGGCCAATGCAGATGGGGCAGTGCAATGGACCCATGAACTACCTCTCCAACCGCTTCAGCATAGTTTGCGGCGGTTGGTGAATCCCCATAGGAATAACAGACCCACCAGGCTTAGTAATAACCATTGCGGCAATTCGATATAAGGCCAAAACACACGCACAAATAACTGAATGCCAACCAAGCCAACGGCTATGTAGCCTGCTGCTTCCAGCCTCGGGTAATTATTTAATAGTTCAATAAATAAATTAGAACTTAATCTAAGTGCCACCACACCAATTATGCCACCGGTTATAACAAGCCACAACTTATCGCTAACTGCAACGGCCGCGGCTACACTATCAAGGGAAAAGGCAAGATCGGTGAGGGCAATGCTGATCGCGGTGCCAGCTAATTTGCGATCAAATCCAAATAAATTATCGGGGAATATTGAATTGGTGGAGTTATTTAATGATTCATTTGTTGATTTATTCTCAAGTGATTTAGAATCTAATAAATTTGAGCTTATTAATTCAGAGCTTATTGATTCGGAACTTAATAATTCAGATTCTGGCAATTCTACTTGCGATGAATTATTGATAAAATGATCAGCGCAAAGCCAGAGTAGATATGCAGCGCCTGCGGCCATTA
>Ga0214923_10000770_pt1 | contig 47552 bp, 35 predicted proteins | sample LL1510_MetaG_FD_177993 | JGI IMG/M metagenome (GOLD analysis project Ga0214923, IMG submission 177993) | Freshwater microbial communities from Lake Lanier, Atlanta, Georgia, United States - LL-1510 | ecosystem: Environmental > Aquatic > Freshwater > Lake | place: USA: Georgia | collected...
TTTTTATTCTGGCTCATCTCTCGCTGGCTCTCTAATTGGCCATTTTCATACCAACTCTTCACTGTGCCTTGGAGTACGCCCTCATTCCATGCAAGCTGGAGTTTAGGTTTCCCAGTCTCAGGATAGTAATCAAGCTCTTCGCCCTGCTTCTCTCCATCTACAATCGTGTAAGTACGCAGCAAAGCGCCTTTCTCATCAAAAACTTTTACAGGGCCTTCTTGTAATCCTTTGGCATAGGTTTCAAGACGGTCAAGAAAATTCTTGTTGAAAATCGCTTTTTGTCCCGACCCATCTCGAATCTCTGCTACACTTTTGCCGCATGCGTCGTAATAGGAAGCCTCGAGCAATTTGCCTTCACTATATTTTTCATGATAGGCGATGTGAGCGAGATCCCAATAACGTACTGATGTGCCATTCTTCCGCCCTTCACTATAGTCAGTGGTTTGGAAGAGTGTGCTATCGCTTAGAAAAATTTTTTGCGTGCCGTGCAATTGACCATGCACGTAAGGAGAGAGTTTCCACACCTTTCCGTTTGTATGGTAATACTCAGATACCCCCTCCAACTCCCCTTTTTGATACAAAATTTTAGCGGCTAAATGGCCCTCTTCATCCCAGGCAACTGTTGTGCCATCAAAAAGCCAACTCTCTTCAGCCTCGGTGGTGAGATCGGCAATGCCGCCAATCACCAAAGCCTCAATTTTTTGCTGACCATTAGCAAACCATTCCCTGTAAACACCTTGCGCGCGACTATTGACCGCCTCAAGATATTGTTTGATCTGCCCGTTCGGGTGGTAACTTGTGATTTGAGCAGAGGTGTCTCCACTTTTTGTTCTCCCGTAGAGGCGGAGCACTTTTTGATAGGGCTGAGGTGCCAAAAAGTCGGTTTTCTGATAAGCAGCCAAGCGCTCTTTGGAGCTAATAGTCTCGCTCATCCCATTGCGATCAATGATGTTGATGCTGGTCACGAGATCGCTGCGATTTTGGCATGCTGATAAACAAAGTCCAAGCGAAAGAAGTATCGGCAAAATGCTCTTTTTCATGAATGGTACTCCCTCTTTAACATCTTTAAATTCAGCTCATACACTTCGCTTCCTAGCCCCGTTTCTTTCCGGGTAAGCTTCCAATCCGTAAAAAACAAATGAGGGCCTGATGAGCGCTCTTCAATTTGATTCAATAATTTCTTTATGTCTGAAGTGTCGATCTCAACGGGGTGCAAAAGGGAGAGCTCGCACTCAAGAACTCCCTCAGCATCCTGGGTATTGCCCTCAACAAAGTCAAATTGGTTCTCGCTCGCTGTAATGAAGGCATAACGCTTCTCTGCAGCTTCATTTCCTGTAAAAGAGCGGCTAGCAAAGAGGCGTTTCAGCGCCTCTTTCTCTTTGTTCAAAAAAGTTTGACTGCAGAGCTCTCCTAGCAAGAGAGGGTCAGATTTTCCAAATTCTTGACGCACCAAGCAGTTGATCGATTGTCTCTTTTGCTTGGAATCGTGAAGAAGCTGTACTTTCTGAATATGAGACTGGACACGCTCCCAAGCACTCTTTTTTTTCACATAACTAGAAGCTACGAGGAAAAAGGGGAGCAGGGCAAGTAGGGCAGCATAGATTAAAAAACGTTTTTTCATCCGTGATACCTCGTCTTATCTTTTAAGAAAAAGCTCGTTTTGTAAAAGCCTTTTGAGCTTTCCCATGTCACTTCAGATTTGGGGTCAACAATCCCGTTCGGAGCCACCAGTAGCTCATGAAGCTGCCTGGCTGCTTGCGCATCCTCTGCTTCAAATTCCAGATCGACTCGCACACGGTACTTCTCATTTTTTTGACTAAAATGGGGTCTTTTCACCATCTGGTAGCGGAAATTTTTAATCGTAATCGATTTGACCTGCTGAGTCAAAAATGCGAGCGTTTCCCGCACTTTAGGAACTCCTGGAAGAAGGGGGAAAGTGTCTGGTTTGCTCAAAATTTCCTTCTCAATCTTTTGCAGCTCAATGCCATATTCTGCAGCCGTCTTTGGCATGTTTGGATCTTGGCGCGGACAAGAGGCGAGCAGAGTCTGGTAGGCGTGACAGACGCGGAGCTCTTGATGGCGTAATGCCATCTTCGTCAGTCCAAATAATGAAATCGCGAGCGTAAAGCAGAACGAGAGAAAGAGAGTAAAAGGTTTTTTTAAGCGCTTGAAGGCGTGTGGGTAAGCAAATTCTTTCTTGCGGAAATTAATGGTTTGAGCAGCGATTGCGATACCAATGACGAGACCAAATTTTATAAGGCGTTCCTGCGAAAGGTGAAGAGCTGGAATTGTGGGATAGTGCGGGGTCTCGCCTGTCCCTTTTTTCACCTCTTCGATGAAAAGCGGGTCGTCGCTTCCCAGTAGATAGATAGACTCAAAAGCCTTTGGAGAGAAAGAGAGTACTGTTTTTTTGATCTCTGTTTGGAAATCTTTAGAGCGCTCAAAAGCGTGCGCTTTGAGTAATTTACCATTCTCAACAAGCACGCATGCTACCTCTATTTCGCCGATGTGTACCACGAGAAGGCGTTGAGCAGTCTCCGGAAACAGAGAGGAAAAGGCACAAAGAGCAGTAAAGATGCAAGTGACATTCTCAGGCTCAAGAGGCAGGAGTTTGTCCAAATGTTTTTTGAGCTGCTCTTTTTTGATGGCACAAAGCGTCAGTGAGGTGCCCTTCTCATTTTTGCCAACGATCTGAGCTTCTACAATAGCTTCGCTTGTTGGGAAAGGCAGTAAAGATTCTGCTTGAAAATCAAGGGCCGAACGGATGTCACTCTCTCTCTTTAACTGCATCTGGAAGGAGCGAGTTAGCACTTGACCCGGGCCTATAGCTGTGGAGACGATGGCATTTTTTGGAATCGCTTCATCGAGACGACTCTTGACAGGCATTTCTTTGAGATGGATGACATTCCACCCCTTGCGCTGCTTCTTGAGCGCAGCGATCTTGACTGAGGATGCGCCGTAATCGATGCCGATTAGATCTGGTTGTTTTGGAAATAATGACATTGCGCGGGAATTATAACGAATAAAGACTGATTTTTCAAGTTGGAAAATAAACAATGAGTCATTATAATCCGACCAAATGTTTCTTTACATCTTGAACGTTCTTTTTACTGCCTACTCCTTCATGCTTCTTCTGCGGGTTTTTGGCTCTTGGTTTCCTCGCTTTGCTGAGAGTCGAGTCATGGGCTTTATCGCTTTTTACACAGATCCTTACTTAAATATTTTTCGAAAAATCATCCCCCCCATTGGAATGATGGACATTAGTCCTATGTTTGCCTTCATTGGACTACAAATCATCCAATGGATTCTCTTTTCTATTTTAAAATGAAATTTGACAAACCCGTTATTTATGCGCCATTAGCTGGCTGCTCCGATTATCCCTTCCGCAAAGTGGCTGCACGTTACCATCCTGGACTCATGTTTTGTGAGATGGTCAAGATGGAGCCTTTGCTTCTTGGCAATAAAAACACTCTGCGGATGCTCGATTATTCCGAAGATATGCGTCCAATTGGCGGGCAGATCTGTGGTAGCAATCCAAAATTGGCAGGGCCGTCAGCAAAGATCATCGAAGACCATGGTTTCGACTGTGTCGATCTCAACTGCGGTTGTCCCGTTGACAAGGTGACCAAAGATGGCAGTGGTTCTGGGATGCTGAAAGATTTAGAGAGAGTGGGAGAGGTGGTGAGTAATATGGTGGCTGCTGTTTCGATACCTGTCACAGTCAAGGTGAGGGCTGGCTGGGATGAACAGAGCATTGTAGCTGCTGAAGTGACTCGCATTGTTGAAGAAGCAGGGGCTCAAGTGATTTTTGTGCATGGTAGAACAAGGAAGCAGGGCTACAACGGACCTGCCAACTGGGCGCACATCAAAGCAGCAAAGCAGGCTGCTAAAAAAATTAAAGTGGTGGGCAATGGCGACGTCTTTGATGCTCCTGCCGCACTCCGTATGTTTGCTGAGACTGGCTGCGATGCTGTTTTAGTTTCTCGTGGAACGATGGGACAGCCGTGGATCGTTGAAGATATTATGCGTGCTTTGGCTGGTGAAGAGGTGATCGAGCGGAGTCACGAAGAGAGACGCCGCGCCTTGCTTGAGCATTTCCATCTCTCTTCGAGCTATAAAGATGAGAGAGGCGCTTTGATCGATATGAGGCGGGTCTGTTCTTGGTATTTACGGAATGCGCCCGGGGCGCGCGAGATCCGCAGCCGGGCTGCACAAGGCGCATCGCTTGACGAAGTTCGTCAAATTATTGAGTCGTTTGAATTTACATCTAAACCACTTGAAAAATTGGATTTCAGCTGCTGCGATTGATTTCTCTCCATTCGGTGACAATAGATCTAAGTCGAGTTTTTTAAATCGTTCATCTCAGGTAGTATGGAAAAAAAAGCGGGCAGTGTACTTGGAGGGATTCTACTCATTGCAGGAAGCTGCATAGGAGCGGGGATGCTCGCTCTTCCAATCATAACAGGCCCTGGTGGCTTTGGTCCATCGATGCTTCTTTTTGTCTTCGCCTGGCTTTTTATGACAACTACAGGCTTTCTACTTATGGAAGCCAATCTGACGTTAGGCTATAACCTGAGTTTGGTCTCGATCGCGGAAAAGACCTTAGGCAGTGTTGGAAAATTTCTGGCTTGGATCCTTTTCATCTTTCTTTTTTATAGTTTGAGTATTGCTTACATCGCTGCAAGTGGTTCGATTTTACAAGCGATTATCTTGGATATTACGGGCATCTATTGGCCACAATGGTTGGGTAGTCTACTTTTTACTCTCATCTTCGGTTTTATTTTGCTGATAGGAACACGCCATGTGGATTACGCCAATCGGGTGTTGATGCTAGGTTTAGTGATTTCCTACCTCATCCTCATTTTTCTCGGCAGTCAGCATGTGGATTTTGACAATCTGATTCGCACAGGTTGGAGGTACGCCTTTGCTTCCCTTCCAATTCTTGTGGTCTCTTTTGGTTTTCATAACATGATTCCAAGTCTCGCGATGTATTTTGAGGGCGATGTAAAGCGGCTGCGCATCACTCTTTTTGTGGGTAGTTTGATCCCTCTATTGGTTTACTTTTTGTGGCAGTTTGTGATGCTTGGAATCATCCCCACAGAAGAGATTCTTCCAGCCATACGGAATGGAGAGGCAGCCACTAGCATATTGAGAATTGTTGTCGGAAAATCGTGGATCAATACTGTGGCGCAAAGCTTTGCTCTTTTTGCTATTGTGACCTCATTTTTGGCCCAGTCACTTAGCCTTGTAGATTTTTTGGCAGATGGCTTGAAAGTGCCGAAGGTGGGTTTGGGAAGAGTGTTGCTTGTGATTCTGACATTGGCCCCACCCTTTCTTCTCGCCTTTCTCTATCCGACGATTTTTCTAAGAGCACTCAATCTAGCGGGAGGCATTTCTGCGGTCATTCTCTTTGGAGTGATGCCCGCCGTTATGGTCTTTGTACTGCGCTATAAGCGCAAAATGGCGAGCTCTTCGTTTCTCCCGGCGGGTCGTTTTTTACTCATCTTAGTTTTGATTATTGCCCTCTCAATATTTGCTCTAGAACTGGCCGAAGAGCTAGGATGGAGTTTAATACCCAAGCAGCTCGAAAGTTTAAATGAATCGGTAATTCTCCATGATTAGTAAAAAAAACCGCCTTGTCGGCGCCATTCTCCTTGTTTCAGGAACGACGATTGGTGCAGCGATGCTTGCTCTTCCTTTGACAACTGGTTTGGCCGGTTTTTGGCCCGCAATTCTCCTCATGGTTGGGGTTTGGCTTTTCATGATGCTGACCGCCTTTTATCTACTCGAAGTGAATCTCCGTATGAAAGGAGAGAGTAATATTATCTCGATGGCAAGCAAAACCCTTGGAAGGGGCGGACAGATCATCTGCTGGATCATCTATCTTTTACTGCTCTATGCTCTTATTTCAGCCTATCTTGTTGGCTGTAGCGAAATTGTCGGCGATTTTTTTGAGCCGATTATAAAAATGGCTTATTGGGGTTGGCCTGGGCTGCTCTTTCTGCTTTTTGCTCTCTGTATTTTCTTTGGGACTCAATTAACCGATTTTCTCAACCGCATCTTTATGGTTGGCCTCTTCGGAGCCTTCATCGTTTTAATTTCTCTAGGGTTAGGGCAGGTTCAGCCAAAATTGCTCATGCATAGAGATTGGCTTCATCTACTTCCCTCTTTTTCTGTTGTCCTTACAACCTTCGGCTATCACATTATTATCCCCACGCTCACAACTTATTTAGAGCATGACACCAAGCTTTTGAAGCGTGCCATCATGATTGGAAGCGTGATTCCGCTCTTGCTTTACATATTATGGCAGATTTTGGTGATGGGGTTGATGCCGATCCCGAAGCTCGTTGCTGTAGCGGCCAGTGGCCAGCAGATTTCTGTAGCTCTACAACAATTTTTGGGAAGTGGCTTTGTTGTGGCTGCAGGACGACTTTTTGCTTTATGCTCGATTATCACTTCTTTGCTGGGGGTCAGCTTGTCGCTGTCTGACTTTTTAGCTGATGGTCTCAAAATTGAAAAGCAGTCATGGAACAAATTGTGGATTGTCCTTCTGACTTTTGCACCGCCCCTGCTCTTCACGCTCTTTTTCCCTCGGGGATTTCTCTTTGCACTTAAGTATGCTGGGATTTTTGTCGTGATTCTCCTCGTTCTGCTGCCTGCTTGGATGGCCTACTATGAGCGTTATGGACCAGAGACTGAACGCACATTTATTAAGTCTGATTTCAAAGTTCCTGGAGGAAAATGGGCTATTGTGACTACTATTGTCTTAGCGTTCATCATCCTTGCAGTTGAGATTATCAAATGAAAAGAGTCCTTACAGGAGATCGCCCTACCGGAAAACTTCACTTGGGCCACTATGTGGGTTCGATTCAAAATCGTGTAAAACTGCAAGACAGCTACCAATGTATCTTTATCATTGCAGATTTGCACACATTGACAACCAAGCCTCATCGTGAAGAAATTTTGGAAATGCGCGGTCACATACGCGACTCTGTTCTCGACATGCTTGCTTGTGGTATCGATCCTGAAAAGTCGACCTTTTATTTACAATCGGCTGTTCCCGAAGTTCTCGAGATGAATTTTATATTTTCAATGCTGGTCTCTCTGAATCGGCTCACTGGGATGCCGAGTTTGAAAGAGATGGCTCGCAACGCGCATATCGAGGATGAGAGTATCCCTCTTGGCTTAGTCGGTTATCCAGTATTGCAATCTGCTGACATTTTAATGTCTCGAGCGCATTTAGTACCTGTTGGCAAAGATAATGAAGCCCATATTGAATTAACAAGAGATATAGCGCGCCGCTTCAATCAATATTACGGCGAGCTTTTCCCTTTGCCCGAGGTGCTTTTGTCTGACACTCCAACCTTGGTTGGAACGGATGGTCGGGGCAAGATGAGTAAGTCTGCGGGCAATACAATCTTTCTTTGCGATGATGCCAAAACAGTAGAAAAAAAAGTGCGTGCGATGTTTACCGATCCCAATAGAACAAGTGCGGATGTTCCTGGCACTGTGGAAGGGAATCCCGTCTTCATTTATCACGACATTTTCAACCCGAATAAATCTCAATTAGAGGAGATGAAAAAGCGGTATCGCGAGGGGACGATTGGTGATGTGGAAGTCAAACAAAATCTCTCCATCGCAATCAACAGATTTTTAGAGCCTATACGCGAGAGAAGAGCCTATTTTGATGCTATACCGGGTTTTGTCGAGAAAGTGATCTATGAGGGCACGTTGCAAGTGCGTGAAATAGCAGCTGAAACATTGAAGGAAATGCGAGGGTGCATGGGATTGATGGGCAGTTGGAAAAAGATTGAGAAAGCAGCTCGTTCATGATGGCCGTTTGTAGTTGTTCATCCATTGTTTGGGCTCCTGCTTCAACTAGTGGGAGAGTAAAAAGTATAGCGATCGGCATTTTTGCAGGGCTATTGGCCTTTGGTCTTATTACGGGCCTTCACTATGTACTGAGTCGCCGCTTTCCGCAGATTAAGTTTTCTCAGGATGCACAGCGGCTTTTCAACCTTTTCAAAAAAGTCCATCCGGTTCTCGATATGATTTGGCGTGCTGTTTGGCGGATCTTTGTAGTCTTTTTAGGGCCTGTTCTTGAAGAGGCATTTTTTCGGGGGTTTCTCAATGAAAAAATCAAAGAGTGGACAGGAGATAAGGGGTTCGCGAGGAAGGTGTTGCGTGTTGCGGTTGTCGCCCTGCTTTTTGGAGTGGCGCACTTGAGTCCCTTTCAAAATCGAATAAGCAATTTGCTTGTGTTTGGCGTGACAGCTCCGCTTGGCTTGGTTTTTGGGCTGATCAGAGAGGCTCGCAAAGATCTTCTATCACCGGCAGTTGCGCATATCACCTACAACCTCGCGGCTACTTTATAGCTGATTCAATCTAAAAGTTTCTGCACTATCTGGATCTCATTTCTGATATTATTTTTTGCAAATGCTATTATTTCTTGCAAATGGTATAATTTTTATAATAACAATGGATTTTCATCTTTCCTCTGAATATCAACCTGCAGGAGATCAAAAAGCTGCGATTGAGGCTATAGCCTCGGGCATTAAAAAGGGTCTACGAGCTCAAGTGCTTCTTGGAATCACAGGCTCTGGAAAAACTTTTACGATGGCTAATGTTGTAGCGCGTGTGCAAAAGCCCACTCTTGTTCTGGCGCACAACAAAACACTTGCAGCTCAACTTTATCAAGAGTTTAAGGCCTTTTTCCCCGATAATGCAGTTGAATATTTTGTCTCATATTACGACTACTACCAGCCAGAGGCATATATCCCCCGGACCGATACCTATATAGAAAAAGATTTACAGATCAACGATGAAATCGATCAAATGCGTCTCGCGGCGACCCGTTCTCTTTTAGAAAGAGATGATGTCCTAATCGTCTCGTCGGTTTCCTGTATTTATGGTCTTGGTATGCCCGAGCACTATGCCAAAATGATTCTGCCTTTTCGCGTTGGAGATATTAAAAGGCGTGATGAAGTGCTGCTTCACCTGATTGAAATGCATTATAAACGCAATGATTATGACTTTGTGCGGGGCACTTTTCGCGTACGCGGAGATGTTCTAGAAGTCTATCCTGCCTATGAAGATGATTTGTCGATCCGTATCGAGTTTTTTGACAATCAAATCGAACGTCTCTCTGAAGTGGATCCCTTAACGGGAAGGGTGAGGAAGCGTCTCGATGCCGTTTCAATCTATCCGGGCTCTCACCATGTGACTCCTGAGGAGATCCGTTTTCATGCCCGTAATACAATTCTTGAAGAGCTCAATGAGCGTATAGCCTATTTTGAAGCTCAAAATATGCCTTTGGAAGCAGAGAGAATTGCTCAACGTACGCGCTATGATCTTGAGCTCATCAAAGAGATGGGAACCTGTAAAGGGATTGAAAACTATTCGAGACACTTTTCTAAAAGAGAGCCAGGCGACCCTCCTTCTTGTCTCATTGACTACTTCCCCAAAGATTTTCTTTTATTTATCGATGAGTCGCACCAAACGATTCCGCAGATGCATGCGATGTATAATGGGGACCGGGCGCGCAAAAAATCTCTTATAGATTTTGGTTTTCGTTTGCCAAGCGCCTATGACAATCGGCCGCTCAAGTTTGAAGAGAGTTATGCGCATTTCAACCAAGTAGTCTATGTTTCAGCAACCCCTGGAGCTTGGGAAATTAATGAGGCAGAAGGACATGTAGTTGAGCAGGTGATTCGTCCAACTGGATTGCTGGATCCTTTGATTGAAATAAGAAGGGCGACTGGGCAAGTGGACGATGTGCTAGATGAAATCCGCAGTGAAATCGAGAAGGGGGGGAGAATTTTGGTGACTACGCTTACGAAGAAGTTGAGTGAAGATTTGACCAAATACCTGCTGGATCTCAACGTCAAGGCCAAGTATCTGCATTCCGATATTGAGACATTGGAGCGGGTCCAGATTTTGAGAGATCTGAGAAGGGGGAAGTTTGATGTTCTTGTTGGAATCAATCTATTGAGAGAGGGTTTGGACCTGCCTGAGGTTTCTCTAGTAGCGATTTTGGATGCGGATAAACAGGGCTTTTTGAGGAGTGAAACAGCCCTTATTCAGACCTGTGGACGAGCGTCTCGCAATAGTTCTGGTCGCGTGATCATGTATGCAGATAAGGAGACAAGTGCGATCAAAAATACGATAGCGATCACTAGAAAGAGACGAGCCTTGCAGGAGGCGTTCAATGAAGAGCATGGAATTGTGCCTAAAACGATCCGGCGGGAGTTGGGGGTGGAGATGGGTGAAGGAGAGCTGGAAGAGGCAAGTGAGTATGTGACAGAGGGTGATATTGAGGGCAAAATAAAAGAGTATGAGAAATTGATGAAAGAGGCGGCGAAGGAGTACCATTTCGAGGATGCTGCAAAATATAGGGATCTTTTGCACAAGTATCAAAAGCTTGCAATCCGCTTTTCTTAAATCAGCAAATCTGTGATAATAAAGCAATTATGTTTCGTATTCAAGGCGCATTTGGACCCCCTGACCAGCTGTCAAAAGACGCGGGCGACGCCTCCCGTTCGAAGGGGCCGTCACTAGGCCCACGCCGCGGCGCTGAAATGGATTTGACTAAAAAAATTAGTTTATCGGCTGCTCGGGCTGTAGGTGGGAGTCCATCAGAAAGAGAGGGGGGACGCGACGGGGGTGAAATGGATTTCACTCAAAACATTAGTTTAGGGGCGCCTCGGGCTGAAGGTGGGAGTCCATCAGAAAGAGAGGGGCCGCCCCCCTCCCGTGTAGGGCTATTTCACAAGAAGGCTTGCCATTTGCAAGTTATCCAACCGCCTCGCGATTCTCGTTCACCATCGCCTCAAGTAAGCCCTCCTGGAAGATTTTGTGATATGGAGGCCTTATTAAGCGCGTTAAGGGCTATCGATGCGGGTGAACTAGACGGTGCTATTAGGCTGGGGGCTCGGGTTTTTAGGCATCAAGGTTCTCGCTCTGCCGATCTACTAAGTACAGCAGAAGATTTGGCTCGCGGTCCTTCTGTGAATATTCACGTAAAGCGTCCAGTAGAAGGGGCTGTTGATGGGGGCTCTCATAAACGCCAGAAAATAGCTCATGCCCCTAATCCTCGAAATGGCGATGGCGCTATGGCTGTCGACGATCATGTTCCCTTTGGAGCCTGCTTCGATGATGATAGACCTCCATTTGCTGACTCTTTTTCTGGATCGAAGAATAGAGAAGCTGAGGAAAGAGGTTCTCGCTCTGCCAATCTAGAGCAATCAAGAAATTCCCCGGCCCGTCCTGCTCAGCAAATTGATGGAGAGCCTCTCGCCGCTTGCGGCGGTGATGAAGCTGATCTTGCCCCCCCTCAGGATAAGGAGGATTTTGGCCGTATGGCTATCGACGATGATCATAGACCTCCATCTGATGACTCTTTTTGTGAATCGATCGAAAGCGGAGATTTCCAAGGAGAGGAGCAGGGTGCTTCTGCTGAGAGAATTATCCGAAAGAATCTGCCAGATAAGGCGGCTATGGACCGTGATAGTCCTAGTTATGGATCTCAATCGGGGTCACACGTTTTCGAATGGTCGCCACCACTATTATGGAGGGTGGGTCCGCCCTCGGGTCGGGGAGATCAATCACGGAATTCTCTTTCCGATTCTCGATATGAACGAAAGCGTCGAGCAGATCATCAAGCTGGTGGTCATTATAAGCGTAGGCAAATCATGGCTTTGAGGCTGCAAAGTTCACCATCGCCTGCCGGAGATAGAGAAGAAGAGTTGTTCGCCCCCCCTCCTACAAATGAACGAAAGCGTCCGCCAGATTATGAAGCTGGCCCAGATCCTAAGCGTAGAAAAATCATGCACCGAATTAAACCCGATATAGATTTAGTTCTGTCTGGTCCGCTTGCGCCCGAGGGTTCTCCTTTTCATTTTGAAGGTCAAATTCTGCCTCCGCCGGAGGCTGCTGCTTATCAAGGTCTAGTTCCGCCTGCTCTGCTTGCGCCCGAGGGTCCTCCTTTTCATTTTGAAGGTCAAATTCTGCCTCCGCCGGAGGAGGCTGCTGATCAAGGTCTAGTTCCGCCTGCTCCGCTTCCGGGCCAGGCTGCTGCTTATCAAGGTCTAGTTCTTCCGCTTCAGCCACACGCTCCTGTTTCCTCAGGCAAAAGGAATGGGAATCCCGACGCCTCTCGTCCTTAAAGACTCCCCTGATGCCCTTTGTAAGAAATAATCTGACAAATGAGAGCCATTTAGTTCGCCACCTTTGAGAGATCCTTTCTTGGTCATCTTTAAAATCATGAGCTTCGAAACGCTCTCTCAAATTTGGCGTCTTAAATAGCTCAGATTTCTGACAGTAGATATCTTGCATAACCCAATTTTCATATAATCGATGCAACCGAGACTCCCATAGAGCGACCAAAAAAAACGAGTTCGAAACAAGCAGAGGGTAAAAAATAGAAACAACAGACAAAAGCTGTATTATTCAAGGAAAAAGAAAAGGCATACTGGATATATGTCAGAGATTGCAGTTAATTGATGAGCAACACCAAACCAACGGACGTGAATTAATTATCCGTATTGTAAAATGATACGTAGATAGGTCGGGCACCGGCACGGGCACGCTCACGGCACGAAAATTGGATTATGCAAGATGTCTAGTATTTGTGATAAATGGTATAAAATTTTTTGTCTTTTCTTTTTGCAAGATAGCTTCTATATAATCGATTTATGGAAGAAGAGTTAGTCAGAAGAAGTCAGAAGGGCGACGAAGCTGCTTTTGCAGAACTCTTTTCCCTCTACCGCCCCAAAATTCTACAAGAATGTCTCAAAGTTGTGCGTGAACAATCTCTCGCAGAAGATGTCACTCAAGAATGCTTCATCCGTGCATACAACCGGCTCAGTAGCTTCGAAGGACGCTCCTCTTTCTACACATGGGTCTGGCGTATCGCTCATAACCTCGCAATCGACATGCTTAAAAAGGAGAGGAGTTTTTCCGAGATAGATGAGCAGCAGTTGCCTGGCAAAACCGAAAACTCTGACGAGTCATTGCAAGTCCTTCTGCAGCTTCTCCCCAATAAACATCGTCGTGTTTTCCAGCTGTTTTACATCGATAAACTTTCTCAAAAGGAGATTGCTGAAAAGCTCAATCTCCCTTATGGCACAGTCCGATCTCGGCTTTACTATGCTAGAAAGAAGGTGAAACAGTTTCAGTCAAAAGTCTTAGGTAAGACTCGAAACGAATGAGAGAGAGCTCTCCTCTTTCAACCGCTTCGCGTACAGCACATTTAGGTTCATGGGTATGTGTACAGTTAGGGAAGTGGCATCCCCCCGCTACTTCAGTAATCTCAGAAAAATGGGCTACCAGATCTTCTCTTTTAATATCCCAAACGCCAAAACTTCGAATACCCGGCGTATCGATGCAGAAACCCCCACAATCGAGGGGAATCAAAGAGGCGCTTGAGGTCGTGTGAGAGCCTTTATTTGTTTTAGCAACAACCTCACCTACTGTCAGATCTAAGCCAGTCATGGCGTTAATCAATGACGATTTGCCAACACCTGATTGTCCAGAAAAAACACTCGCTACGTTGCGCATCTGCTCTTTGAGTTGATCAAGTCCCTCACCTGTAACAACACTTGTGTGAATCACAGGAATTCCAAGTGCTTCGTAGAGCTTGGTGATCTCTTTAAGCTCCTCTTGGTTGGTTGTGATATCCACTTTGTTGATCACGATGACGGGCTCCATATCACCTTTGTAGGTGGCAATCAAATAACGGTCGATTAAAGAGGGCTTTAAGTGAGGTTCATTGACGGAGACTGTGATCAGTACCTGATCGATATTTGCCGCAATCAGCTGCTGCTTGCGTCTTGTCAGATGCTCTTGACGGGAGAGCAAAGAAAAGCGGTCGCAAATTTCCTCGATCGTATTGCCTTCAAAAAGAACGAAATCACCCACGATAATCAAATTCTTATCTCGGCTTTCGCGCTTTTTCAGGACCCCCCGGAGCGTGCAGTAAATCTTCTCTTTCTCATATCCGACAAGGACTTCTGTCGGAAGCACCGCAAGTACACGGCCCCTTTTTAGATCTTTTTGAGCAAGCCTTTGCTCGCGAAAGTTATCTTTCATAGCGTAAATTGTACATCAAAATTGAGCCTGCTGCAGCAACATTAAGCGATTCCATCGCTCCTTTATGCGGAATAGTCACTTTGGCAGCAGAAATATCAGACCCCTGCGCTTCATTTCCCAAAACCAGGGCGCACCGCTTTTGGAAAGATGGCGGCTCTCCTTCAAGATCAGCGACAAGTAAAGGGGCATCTATATCTTCAAGTGTGCCAAAACGGTAGGGTAGATGAAAAAGAGCGCCCCGTGCCGCTGAAAGAGCCTTCTCATTGAAAGGATCACAGCAGCCCTCCAAAAAGAGAACGCCTTCAAACCCAAGCGCCAAAGCCGAACGCAGGAGCATCCCCATATTGCCCGGATCCATCACTCTATCCAATACTAAGACATAGTCTAATCCCATCAAAGAAGAGGGGGGAGGCATCGAAAATTCAGCCGCTATCCCCTCAGGAGAGGGCTGACCCGTGATTTTTTTAAATACCGCCTCTGACGCCTCATCCAAAATACGCTTAGGCGTGCTGTGGCATCTCAGCTCTTCAACTAATTTTTTGCTCGTTACCAAAAGAGAGTTATTCTCCTCTCGGTAGCTCCTTTGGGTGCGCAGTTTCACAAAATGTTTTACCAAAGGATTGTCTAAGCTTGTGATTTCCATGGACCTATAATATTAAAAATGGTCATTTTTAAAAAGAGATTTTTGAATGGTTGTTGATCAGATTGCCTCTATGTACTAAAAGGTCAAGAGATGATCTCATTTAGTAAAACAATTGGTTTCCGCCTCACTTTACTGAACTTTTTTCTGCTCACTTTGCCACTTGTCATCGATGCAGTCATTGTGATCACCACAAGGTATGAAAGTCGCATAGCCGAGTCGAAAGACTACCTGAGCGAAGCGGCCATCATGCGGATTTTACCCCTCTCTTCAGATGAACCCCTGCCTGCAATCACTTTTGGAGTCTTCATCAAATATCTGGATTTAAAAAGCAACTTCCCCCAAAAGCCAGATCCTCTTATTAATGAAAGGCTTAAGTCTTTGGCACAATTGGAAGGTCTCATTGATCTCACCCTCATCTCTGTAAATGAGCAAGGGCGTTACATTGTAACAGCATCGTCGCGAGAGGCTCTCATTGGAGAGGATGTGACAGGGTATTTTAGCAATCCTAATCCATTTGATATCAAAAAAAAATACACAGATCCAGTGACAGACTACTTTACTTATCAAAAGAGTCTTGAGCTTCTTGCAGTTTCAGCAGTGGGGGTTGAATCAGATGAGGGGAAGCCGATTGGCATTATCGCTGCGACGATTCCAGGTCGTGATCCATTTATGAGACGGTTGCTCAAGCAGGAAAATATTTACTACCCAGTCCGCTTTGCTGTTTTGGGGCCCTCTGGAATTGTGATGATCGCAACCGATCCCACTTTATTGTTTCAATATTTAAGACCTCAAACCGAAGAAGAAAAAGCACTATTCTTTACACATGAGAAAGATTTGCCTCCAGATATCTTAGCCACAGAACCTCTCCAAGTGGTTGGTAAGATGGACCAAGACAAATTCATGCGCTTCATGTGGAATGGAGAAGAGCAATATGCGATTTTGGAGCCGATGCCTTGGTGGGAGTATTCGTTGTTAGCATACGCCTCGAAACAGGATATCTACGCCAAACCCTTGAAAGACTTCCTCGGAGTCTTCTTGAGCTATTCGATCATTCTGCTTTTAGGTGGTGCCCTCACATTCATGGTTGCTAGACGTTGGATGCAGCCGATTCAAAATTTAGCAAAAGTGATGCTGAGTGTGAAAGAGGGAGATCTTTCAGCGCGCTACCAGCCTGATCGCTATGGTTACAGAATCAATGCACTCGGGCAGATTTTCAATCAAATGCTGGACAATCTTCTTGCTAATCAAGAAAAGGCTGAAAAAGAGCGGATTCAACGGGATATTTTTACACAAGAGCTGGAGCTTGGCAAGCAGGCGCAGCTAAGACTTCTTACTGAGCGTGGTCAAGATTTTGGCAATCTTGAAGTGGTTCAACGCTACATTCCAGCAAATGAGGTGGGTGGTGACTTTTACGACGCTTTCCGTAAACCAAATGGAAAGCTGATCCTAGCAGTAGCCGATGCCTCTGGGAAGGGAGTGCTTGCTTGTTGCTACTCGCTTGCGGCCCGTCACATTTTGCGCACTCTGGCAACCTATTCTGATAATGTCGCAGAGGTTCTCTTCCGCGGCAATAATCTTTTTTGCGCAGATACTGGCGATAGCGGAATGTTTGTTACTGTCGAAATCGCGCAGTATGATTATGAAACCAATATTCTGAGCTACCATTCGCTAGGCCATAATCCAGGCATTATTTGCCGCAGAAATGGGGGCATTGAGAGGCTTTCAAATGGTGATATGGCTATGGGTGTGCTTACTACAAAAGAGATGAACAAGCCCCACGAAACCAAATTGGAAATCGGGGACATTGTGGTGCTTTTCACAGATGGTGTGAGTGAAATGCACAATCCACAATCTGAATTATTTGGTGAAGAGCGGCTTATTGAAACAATCAAAGAACACCGCGATCTTTCTGCCCGTGAAATCGCTGAAAGAATTGAATGGGCAACGAAGCAATTTGCAAATGGCAGAGAGCAGTTCGATGATTATACATTAATAGTGGTGCGTGTAAATGCGAATGCCTAAATCAAGATTCATCATCCGCTTTTTATCCCTCAACTTTTTCTTTCTTGCGCTCCCCCTATTTATCGCGACAACCCTCTCATTGAGACAATTTTACCTTAAAACAGTGGCAGATGGTCAAGCAGAACTGATGCAAATTGCAAATCTGCGCGCTATTTTGCTAAGTGAGTGGCAACCTGAGAAATTACCTACTCCCGAAGCTTTAGCCTATTTCATGAAGTTAGGAGAGGGTAAGCCTGATTATGATGCCTGGTCAAAACAGTTACAAGAACTTGTCAAAGACTATCCCGCATATTTCTACTTTATAATCACTCCTCAACCTGAAGTGCAGAATCGGCATCTCATTTTGGCATCGAGTCTCCCCTCCACGATTAATAGGCATTTTCGCAATTTCTATGAGGGAGAAGAGGTGATAAAGCGTGGTCGCGATGTATTAATGAGATACTTCAATGAAGATGGTGAGGGCCGATCAAAAGCGCGCCCCTACCTGATGGCATTACTTGTTTTTCATGATGAAGAAAAGAAACCAGCTGGCATTTTAGTTCAAGCAACAGATATGACCCCTGTGATCGATGAGGTGCTTTCAAATACCTATTTTGCGTCGCTCAATTTTGCCATTTTGAACGATGAAACCATTGTGATGGCCGCTTCAGATCGTGCATTTGAAGGGAGTTATTTTTCCGAAATCCCAAAGAAGTTGAAACAGCGCATTATGATGTCGCGCGATCTTGGAACGATCACCCTAGCAGATGAACCAATCGCCATGAGTCATGCCGACAAGGAGGGTTTGTTTGAGTTTTCTTGGAGGGGGCAAAAGCAGATCGCCTATAGAGCCACTATCCCCTACATGGATATGAGTATATTGGTCTATACTGAAAAGGGTCGCTTTCTTCTTAAAGCGCTTGAACAATACATCCCCCTCTATACGGTCTACTTAGCCATTTTGCTCTTTGGTGTGATCGTTGTGATGATTCTCGGGCAATGGATCGCGCGGCCTTTTCTGCAGCTCTCTCGTTTGATGGAACAAGTCAGTCGTGGCAATCTCGATGTGAAATTTATGCCGCAAAAAATGGGCCATGAATTGAACTTGCTTGGAGAAATTTTCAACACAACTCTTGTTGAGTTACAAAACATCATAAGCAAAGCCGAAGAGGAGCATGTCAAACGGGTCAAGTATCAAAGAGAGCTTGACTTGGGCAGAGAAGTACAAAAAACCCTCTTTCCCCCTATTTTCCCAAAGATTAAGGGGTTGGAGCTTGCAGGTTGCTACATCCCGTCAGAAAACGTCAGTAGTGATTTCTACCTAATCGAAAAACATCCCCAAGGTATTCTGATTGTCCTTGCCGATGTTCATGGTATGGGGATCTATGCATCGCTCCACGCTCTTGCTTTGCGTAGTTTATTCAGAACCTATGCGACTATAATTACAGATTTGGGCGCGATGGTTACTCAGGTCAATAGAGATTTCTGCCAGGAGAGTGATGTATCCTCAAACCGGTTGCAAAGAAGCAGTCTTCAAGCTGCAAAATCAACAGATGTTCTTCATGAACAACGCATTGCCGCAAAATGTTTTATTGGACTTTTTGATCCAGTTAGCTCTGTATTCCACTACGTCTCTTGTGGCCATTTGCCTGGAATCTTAAAGCGCGTTAATGGAGAAGTGATAGAATTTGAGGCTATTGATTGGAAGTTAGGAGAAGATCCAGAAACACGCTTTGAAGCAAAGAGCATAAAGCTTCAGCCCAACGACTTTCTTTTTCTCTATTCAGACGGCTTGACAGAGGCGTTAAATGATCAAAAAATTCCCCTTGGAGTGGAAGGTTTGGAAAAAGTGATCAGAGAGAGGAGCTTTAAGACAGCTGAAGAGGCGGTAGAAGCACTCAATCAACTTTGGGAAGAGCATACTGGCGAAAAAACCCCATTGGATGAGATTCTAATCCTGACATGCAAAATTCAACGCTAGATTACCTCAATGAAGTTTATGCTCCGTTGGCGATTGCGAGTGAAGCAGCGCCCCTTTTAGAAAGAGAGTTTTTTTCGCAATCGCAAGGATTTGAGCACTCTGGGATTCAAGAAGCCTTTTCGTGGCGCTCTGTGCATGTGAGCAGACTTCTTGCCTCTGCGCTCATCGATGAACGCGGTCAAATCGATAAGTCAGCATTATCATCGGCCATTCAACTTTTGGAAAATCATCCCCATTCTCTTGGCCCTGAACGCCATCATGATATGGAAAGCCAAGAGCATCTATTGGGGATTTTGAAACAGCTTCGTGATAATCCTGAGTTTAGTTATGCGATCAAGCGGATTGGACGGCCAATGGGTCATCTCGCAGCTGAGCGATTGATTCGTGAGACTCTGCTCCTGCCTGAACTCACTTTATTGAAAGATTTTCATGCAAGGCGTGCTGCTCTTGCAGCGCTGTTCACTTGGCTCAGACAGAATGTGGGATCTTGTTTTGCTACAGCACCAGCGATCATGATTCTACAGAATCAGCCCCTCCGTTTCTTAGCAGATATAGCTGCTTTACTTTCGACAGGTAGAATCGTCCGTGTCATCAACGGAGATGCCTATGCAGTGCCCTTAAGTGTCAGCTGGGGATCGGGATCGCTCTTTTCTCCAATCATGAATCGTTCGATAGAAGAGATCGCACAATCTCCGGGTTTACAAGCTGCATTAGGGAGTGATCTCAGCAGCAGATTGACTATTTTCAAAGATCAGCTAGAAACGCCTTTCTCTATCATCACTGCTGAAGAAATTATACGAAGACTTTTGCTGGAAAAATATATGGTGACCCAAAAAGAGGTCGATCTTTTCCTTGAAAGAGAAAGCGGTGGTTTCATGGGGAGGCTTATTGTTCAAAGTGAGCCCATGTCCTCCAATCAGCGCGCAGCAGCAGCCTATTTAAAGAGCTATGAGCTTGCTAAAGTTGTTTTTAAAGGAATGACTGAAAATGCTTTACTACGAGCTTGGGAGTATTCTCTTGCTTCCCTATCCGAATCAAAGGCTGACTTTGCCAGTTGGAATCTCTACTCAAGCTTAGGCCTTTCTCCAGAAGAGCCTAGTGGAATTGGAAGGGCTCTTCAGGAGTCGGTTCAGGAAATGCTAAATCGCGCCAATCAAGAAATCGAAGAGTGTCAATCGAAGTATGACCATCTTTTCGCTACAGCCAAATATTTGGAAGGAAGGATGAAGCGCGCTTCGGAAAGAGAAATTGGATGGCTTACGGCCGACTATCATATCAGGCGCCAAGAGATTAATCGCATTCTGAGCGAAAGGGATCAGGCAGCAGAAAATGGGCGGAGGCTCGCATCATTTTTTAATTTCACGATCAAGTTCTTTTGTGACAAGTTCAAGGAGTACTTCCAGGAAGTTTACGATGCCGAAATGCACAATTTGACAGACTCACCCTATGAAGATAGCCCAGCTGGTTTCCGTCTGCTTTACAAACACGGTAGAATGAACACGGCGCTTTGGACACATATCCATAACGAAGGTGAATTTCTCCAGGCGCTCTGCTCCTTTTTTTCTTCGATTGAGGTGGAATTAGCCCAGCAGCCTGAAGCTTCAGGTCTCAATCATCAGATTGGTCAAATGATCACTGCGGTGATCCGAGCCATCAAAGACAGAGACTTTATCAAAGCTGCCACAAAACGACTTGTGAAAGCTTATGGAGATGCAAAAAGAGTTCCATGGGCTTATATTTCAGGCGGAACCATCCATACGCTGATCAGCTACTATTATAATTTAAGCGACACCCCACGTGAGGTGAAGCGTTGGGTAGAGAGTCCCACTGAATTGCTTGCCTTCTACATCGATACGCTCAAGGGATTTCCAATCTCACAACAGAGGGCTTTTAGAAACAATCCTAAGCTTAGCATGCTTGCCTACTCCCCGACACATGCCTTTCTTATCCAACCAGCTCTCTTTGAAGAAGCTTGGGATAACGATGTCTACACCTACAGCTGGATTCGTGATACGATTCTTCGTCCCACCGAAGCTTTTCTCGATGAACAACTTTTGGGAAAACGAGAGATTGAGTTCCTTCTCGAAAAATTAGTAGAAACACTTCCGAAAGGCTATCGCGTCGTTGTAAAAAAAGCGCTGGAAAATCTCCCCTTGTCACTCTATCCCTTTGAATTTAGAGAGAGTGTAATCAAAATTCTCTCCTACGAAAAGTGGCTTAGCCCTCAAGCTCTTCAACATATTGCTGATGAGATTGATGCGATCTGTTTTGAACATTTGCCGCTCTTTTCCGAGTTTCAAATGGAGGAGAGGCTACAAGCTCTTTTCCGTGAAATGGAGGAGCTTTATGCCGATAATGATTTTGATCAAAATAAAATTTCTCATTTGAATGGTCGCGGTCGCTTTCCTAGAAATTCCGATCTTACTGATCGTCTGATGGATGCAATCACTAAAATTGAAGTCGGTCGCTATTCGATTCTTTCTTCTTCAGATTTACTGAATATGGCAAAGGGATTGCTTATCTCAGTAATGCAGACAACACGTAGCTCTATTCCTTGGCATCAAAGGATAAAGCACACTTTGTCGAAGCTTGGCTTTTCTTACCCAGCGCCTCTAATTGTCGGCGACAGTAATTGGGTAAAAAAGAAGCTCGCCTTTGTAGTGTGCCCAGGTTCTAAGGAAATCGAGCTGTGGTGTGTTGACAACTGTGGCAGTAAGGGAAGGCCACTTTCCATCTGGAAACCCTATCTAGATGGAACAAAGCAACAAAACTTTGGCCTTTTCACCTCGCTTTCACAGTATGGACAATTTTAGTTCCATGTCACACATAAACACTCTGCATGAATGGGATGAGAAAACTTTTCTTACTACTATTCTTGTCAGCCACGCTAGTCGCTTTTGGCGATTCAGCTCTTTCATTGTCTGATGATGTTTTAATCAATGATAATGACCTGTCAGTTGCGGATATGCAAAGTTTATCTCAAGTGGTTAATGAAGAAGATCCGATAGCGATGATTAGCGATGATGATCTCTTAGCTGCGATGTTCGATGAGGGGATGATCGCCGCTGCGGATAATTTGGGGCCCAATGCTACCGCCTTTGCTTCAGAGACAGATTTTGGTCCTGATGGAGAAGAAAACATTGACGTTAGAGTATTGCGCGACTTCATTGAAAGCCGAGGTTTGATTTCTTGTCGTCAAAAATCGGGGCAGCTCGTGATCGCGGCCGATGTGCGTGCCATTTGGGATGTGAAAGGGGAGATGGCTAACGGAGTCAATCAGAGAGGGTTGCAAGCTCCAGGCGCGCCGATTGCGCAAAATACATTCAAAAGCGAGGTCAATCTCTTTCTAGACTATACGACGGGCAAGAGTTGGGTGGCATCGAAGTTGCGATGGACCAATTTTGATGGAAAGGATGGCGGCACTCCCACCCGTGTAGAAATGCAGAGGGCTTTCATTGGTTATGATATTTGGCATGAGGGCAAGAATGATTTCTACATTGAACTTGGGCGTAACCGTTTCAATTACATTTATGAATCGAGGGTGCAATTTACAAGCCCCTACGATGGTATCCATCTCTTTCTTACGGGGCTTTGGGAAGATGTGGGCCAATTCGCTATTCACGGCGGTCCTTTTATTGTCGATTCTACAACGAATCACTATGGGTGGATTGTGGAGGGGCAGGTGCTCCACATGGGAGGAACTGGATTTAGCGTGAAGGGTAACATTGTCGATTGGAGTCGCAATGCGCCCACTTTTGACTATGGGAATCTGCCAAATTCGGGCAAAACATTGGTACGTGATAATCCGCGCTATCGATTTTTGGTGGGCCAATTCTTGGCGGGTTACGAAAGACAGCTGTGCTTTGAACACTGTAAACAGCTCTATGTCTATGGAGCTGTTCTTCACAACTTTGCTGCAAAAGCAACCCCTACCACAGATGGGAAGAAATTGAATAATGCCTGGTATGTTGGTTTTACATTGGGTAAGCTCTGCAAGGCCTATGACTGGTCTGTTGAGTTGAATTATCAAAGCGTCGAAGCACTCGCTGTTCCAGAATTTGATTTAGCAGGTATTGGCCATGGGAATGCTGCTAATAGATTGCTTTCCGATGCGATCTTGCTTGGACTTTCTCCTGATGGAGCGCAAGGGTTTGCGAATTACAAAGGATGGCAAGCAAGTGCGCTCTATGCATTGACAGACACTCTGTCGATCCGTCTTGTTGGTGAGTACACAACCCCTCGAAACGCTAGTGTGGGTGGGGATTTCCGTTACAAAGCTTTCCAGATGTCCACGATCTATGCTTTCTAGGAACTCTTGCAACTGCTATAATCTTGGCATTAAGAAGAGGATCTGATGCGTGACTTGCCCCTAATTCTAGTTGTTCTTTTGCTTTTCTATCCAACTGCAATGGAGGCAAAGTCAAAGCCACGCAAAATGTCAAAAGCGGAGATTTCTGCGGTCGAGAGTGCTGAGGCTGTGCAAAATGCACTCAATGCAGAGTTAATCGAAGCGGTAGAGCGTAACCGCATCGTTGAGTTAGTCAATCGACTAGGGAGAGGCGCTAATCCCAACATAAAAGATAGTGATGACACCCCTCTTTTGCTTCTCGCTATACGGCAAAAGCAGCACAAAATAATGAAAACACTTCTAGAGTCTGGAGCTGATTGCACGGCAACCGATGCTTCGGGGATTTTTCCTTTAGCACAGGTAATACTAAACGACGCTTCTGAATGGCTCTTTGAAATTCTCTTAAATCCTGGTGTGCAAATCAACCAGAAAGATCGATTGGGCCGGACGGCACTTCATATTGCCGCTGAAAGGAATCAGATAGAAGCTATCCACCTTTTAATCAATCATGGTGCTCTCGTGGATCTCAAAGATAATAGAGGGCGAACAGCTCTCATGTATAGCTGTAAATCAGGTGCAGTTGACGCATGTAAAGCCCTTTTGAAGGCAAAGGCCGATCTGCATGCACAAGATGGGGATGGTCAGACGGCATTGATGTTTACGGTGCAATCAGAGCAGCCCGAGTTAGTTAGATTTTTGATCAGTCAGGGTGCAGCGATTGATACGATGGATGATTTTGGAGCTACAGCGTTGAAGATTGCTGAGGCTTTGGGCCATCATCGTTCTGCCGACTGCCTCCGCAACCCCTCTTTGTAGATAGGATCGCAATCTACCTCTGCGAGAGATCTTTTCTCGCTCATGTTTTTAAACATGAGCGAGAAAAGATCTCTCAAATTTGCCGTTTTATCTAGCCATCATTTGTGATAAGTGGTATTACCGTTTCATTTCGCAATCAGAGAGGAGAGCTGAAAGTAACCCGAATCGGATAGCGGAAAAGCGAAGCCAATTTTTTCCAAAAACCTTTCACTTCCAGTGGCCTTTTATGCGAAATATGTAGGGGCGCTAGCGGTGTCTCAATCTCCCCCAAGCTTCTTTGCAAATGCGCCTTCCATTCTAACAGTGTCCGAGCCGGAAGATCTTCCTGAGGACTCATCAAACAGATGCTATGCCCCGATCGCAACTCCTGCTTGATAATCCGAAAAGTTTCAGGGCCAATCACTGTAACATGCTTGGAATCCATAGGAATTAACCAGAGAAAATAGTAGAAAAACTTATGTCTTTTCGTCTTCTTTTCCACAGGAATGATGTAGCGAATCAGGCGAGGTAGTGTGGCCATCAAAATCAGCGTGTCCATCCAAGAAGTCCTCTCTCCAACTAATACTACAGGATCAGAGAGTAGGAGCCGTTTTTTGCCCACAACCTTAATATCCCAAAAAAGTGTCGCTACGACAGAGACTATCAAGCGGAAAACTTGATCAGCAAAAAGCACAAGTAGAGTCACCCCAATTAGGAAAGTCAAAATAGACAGGACGAGAAAACCAAATGCCGCAGAAAGAGAAAGCGCTGAACCCAAGATTCCTAACATCAGCGATGCTAAAATCGCACCGATAAAATTGAGAAAATTGGCTGTCGCTAAATTTTGCCCCCGATCCTTGTCCGGACTGGCCACTTGGATAAAAACTTCGAGGGGTACAATGTACCAGCCTCCAAATAAGCCGACGATGAGAAGGCCCGCTATAACTACATAAAGGTTACTCGCAAAAAAATAGATAATGAGAATGCAAACAGCTGCGCCTAGTGCTCCAAAAGGCACCAACCCCAGCTCCACTTCTTTCCCAGATAACTTCCCCGCTAAAAAACTCCCAATCCCTATCCCCAAAGCACACATCAAAAAAAGATAGCCCCCTTGAACCTCACTCATATTCAGGGATTGGCGACTTAAAGGAATAATATTGAGTTGTATAAATGCGCCAAGAAAGAGAAAATAGGCAGCAAAACAGATCGTAGTCAGTAGATAGCGTCTTTTGTGGGCTGCTTTCAATGCACGCCAGATGTCGCGAATGAAGTGAACAGAGACCTTCTTTTTGCGAGCACGAGCCGCAGTCTTTTCAATCCATAGACTCGAAATGGCCCCCAAGATGGCGATTACTACACAAGCGGAAACAGAGATTAAAAAGTTTTTATCGGAAATGTCGCTCAAAAATGAGGCAAAAAAGGTTCCAAGAATAATCGCAAGATAGGTGGTGCCTGTCAAAATACCATTGTAATGAGACATTCTCTCTCTCGGAACGATTTCGATAATGATCCCATATTTTGCTGGAGAAAAGAGAGCGCTTAGAAAGGCTAAAAGAAAAAGAACCACATAGACGCCAATGACAGATTGAAAATAGAAAGCTGCCACACCTAGCACGGTTGTCACAATCTCTATAAAACGGGTAAAGTAGATGATAGACCTCTTACTATACCGGTCTGCCAAAGAGCCTGCAAATGAGGCAAAAAGGATAAAGGGAAGCATGAAGGTGGCGCCTGCAATCGCCAGTATCAGATTGCTGTGCTCTGAACCGAGTAAATAGATCAGGTAGAAGGCAGCGAGTAGCTTGTAAAGATTGTCATTGAATGCTGTAAAAAATTGAGTCAAATTGAGAGCAGAAAAAGAAGAGATGAGTTTGCCTCGTGACATAAAGAAATTAAAACAGGGTAGTATCTTTTTTAGCAATCGTCTCGAGGTGCTCCTCGAACTACTGATTGAGAAGATTTACAAAGCAGACCCCTTTTACACCCCCCAGATCATTATCCCCAGCAAAGAGATGGGCCGCTGGATTAGAAGAGAGATTGCCGATCGGCTCTCTATTGCATGCAACATCAAAACTCTCTTCCTCCATGAAGCGCTCAAAAATCCCCTCCCCTCCCGCTTGGAATTGGCAACGCGAATTTATCCTGAAATCGCTGATCTAGAATATGTTAAAGGCAGTGATAAAAGAAGGATGCTGCTTGCTCAAACTTTGGCGGGGTTTTTCCAACGCTACGCCCTTTACGGCGTTACTTTTGAAGAGGACTGGCAGAAGAGAGTGTGGGACAAGCTGGATTTACAAATCGACCTTACCCCCAAAGGCGCCTATGAAATCTTTGCTTTCAGCCATATTCCTGAAAAGCTCTTTTATAGTTTTTCTGATTCGCAATTCTACCATCTCTCTCCTTGCCAAGAGTTTTGGAGCGATCTGACTCGCTATGATCATCAGCTTCTGGGCAGCTGCGGCAGTGTAGGACGCAAGTTTGCTGCGATGGTAGAAGAAAGTGGTATAACGACTCACCCCTATTATCTTCCAGCAGCGGGTAATTCTGCTTTACACGAATTCCAAAACAGAATGCTACTTCTTGAGGGAGACAAAATCGTTGCGGATGATTCGATCTCTCTCCATCTTGTATCGACGAGAAGAAGAGAGATCGAAGTGTTGCATCATCAACTGATGCAAGAAGAGATTGAGCCAAAAGATGTTTTGATAATGGCTCCCGATATCACGCTCTATCGCCCTTATATCGAAGCTATTTTTGAAGATTATCAAATCACTGATATGCCAGCGGCTTTGAACGCCCAGGTGAAGGGTTTAGAGCTATTGTTAAATCTGGAGAAGCGGCGTTACAGTGTACTTGCATTCTTGGAGCTTTTTCGTCACCCACTTTTCTATAGAAGGTGGAGCGAAGGTGATCTAGAGCAGATCACTCTTTGGATTGAAGAGACGGGAATCCGCTGGGGGATTGATGGCCAGTTCCGTAAAGAGGTGCTGCTCGTCGACGCATTTGACGGAGGGACTACCTGGGAGAGTGGTTTCGATCAGCTTTTGGAAGATTTGGCACTTGGCGATCGAGTCTCTTTCAAAGATGCTGAGCTTTTGGGTGAGTTGATTGAGACAGTCAGGTCTCTCTATCAGGAAAGAGCTCAGGGCAAAAAGTCGATGGCAGAGTGGGTAGATTTCTTACGGAAACTTTGCGAAGATTTTTTTGTAGAAAGTGAAGAGCAGCTCTGGTTTTTTCGAAAATTGGAGCCTTTGAGGAAAGAGGAATCGATGCCTTTTGAGGCTTTTCAGCTTTTGATGAATGAGGAATTGAAAGGAGAGGGATTGACGATCAACCCTAACCAGCTACAGGTTTACAGATTTTCTTCAATGCTTCCGATGCGCAGTATTCCAGCGAAGCTCATTTGGCTCCTCGGAATGGACCTCGATTCTTTCCCTCGACTGGACAAAAAACTTTCTTTCGATCTTTCGCGTACGAGCCATACCTACAGCCCATCGCGTATCGACTTTGATCGTTACCTATTTTTGGAGTCCGTGCTCTCTGCGCGTGAAAAACTGGTCATTAGCATGATTGGAAGAGATCCGCTAGACAATCAAGAAAGGCCTCCAAGCACTGTTGTCAGTGACTTTTTGACCCATTTCGAATTAGAGCCGATCCAACATGCTGCAAATAGTTATGATGAACCTGTGACAAAAATTGATTATGAGATGGCGCGCGCTTCACAAAAGAGCGAAAAGCTCTTTGCGCCCTTTGCTCTTCATATCACGGAGAGTCCACTAAAAGAAGCTGTGATCGATATCGCCGATTTGCTCCGTCTTGCGCGCTCCCCACTTAAACACTACTTTAGGCATCAATTGGGGATGCGATTCAGCCACGAAACGATTTTGAAAGAGGAGGAAGAATTTGTTCTCTCGCCACTCACTTTTGCGCGTTTGCAAAGCGATGCGCTGCGTTTTTCGCTTTCAAAAGCGATGCAAAAGACCAAAATGCGTGGAGAATATCCCCTCGGCCTATTTCAAAAAATAGCCGACGAAAAGTGTGCGCGTTTGGAAGAGGTTGAAACGAGGACCATTGAATGGCTTGAACATATCAAGAAACCTGAGCAAGTCGCTGAAAGACTTTGGTACTATCCTGCGATCCGATGTGGTCCTGTGACTATTGTAGGCAGGGTTGATGGTGTCTTTTCCGACTCTCTTCTGCTTCCCAAAAAATGTGATCTACGGAACGTGATCGCGAACTGGCCCTTGCTTTTGATTTTTAATGAAGTCCACTTTCTCAATGAGAAAAAAAGTGTAAAAATGCCCTTGGAGCCCTTTCTCAGATACTTTTTTGAAGCACAAGAATCTGCTTCTCCTCTTTTTCCTACATGGGTAAAGCCGATTTTACAAAACGATGAAGGGTTATTAGAAAAAGAAATGGCAGCGCCGACCTTTGATGAATCCCTGCTCTGGAGCACTTCTGGAAGGCTTTTTCAAAACAGCCATCAGTTGATTAAAACATGGAAGCCTGTGGCTGAAACACTCTATGGAGAGGTCTTGGATGACTGGTTTTAATGTACTCGATCCCGATCTCGATCTTTTTCAAAACCACTTTCTGGAGGCCTCTGCTGGAACTGGGAAAACTTTTGCCATCGAAAATATCGTTGTGAGAATGCTCAAAGCAGGCATTGACATAGAGCGCATTTTGGTTGTGACGTTCACAAGAGCTGCAACGGCAGATTTGAAAAATCGCATCCGGAAAAATATTGCGAAAGAGAGATTACAAGAGGCGCTGTTCAAATTTGATGAAGCCAGGATTTTTACAATCCACAGCTTTTGCTTCCATTCCCTTCGAGAATATGCTCTGGAGGCAGATTTAAGTCTGGAGCAAGATGAGGAACCATCGGATGAAAATGCGCGCGCTATCATTAAAGACTACCTAAGGACTTTGCAAGATGTAAGCCCCTATCAACTTGAGAAGTTAATCAGAAAGGGTTTGGATAGCCTGATCGATTCTATTCTGCGCTATGCCCAAGATCGCATCCCGATCGATCAAGGGCGCAGCTATGAGGAGATTTCTGCATCATTAAGAGCTCTTCCCTTTGCTCCAGATAAGCTTTTTGACCAAGCTCGTTTTTTTGGAAAGATGAGCAACAGACAGAAAATGTTGAAGCCTGAAATTGAAAAGGAGCTCCACACTTTTGTGCAATTTATGGAGGGAAAAGATGTCAATATCATCGATTCTCCCCTACTTCTGATGACACGAGAAAACAAGCTTAAAAGTGCTCCTGAGGGCTATTGGGAGTTTCTCTCCAAAGCAGTACCTCTTGTTGATGAAATTTCCGACGAATTAAAGATATTAGCGAGACTTTGTGAGGGTGCACGCAAGAAATTGGAAGAGAGTGAAGAGCTCTCTTTTGAAGATCTTTTGTGCAAGATGGATCAAAAAGTGCAGGAGCCTCATTTTGCCAAAAAGATCCGCTCCCAATATGACGTGGTTCTGATCGACGAATTTCAAGATACCAACCCCATTCAGTGGCGGATTTTCAAAACTCTCTTTTTAAATCACTCGATACTCTACTTAGTGGGAGATCCCAAGCAAGCGATCTACCGGTTCCGCCATGCAGACATCTATACCTACATGGATGCGAAGAGGGCTTTTGCCAAAACAGAAGTGCTAGATACCAACTACCGCTCCGCGCCTCAAGTGGTCAATAAGCTGAATGAGCTTTTTGAACATCTAGACATTGCGCTGCCAAAAACAGGGGAGAAGATTGATTATCGACCGGTGAAATGCGATCCCAACAAAAATGACCAGGGCGCTGTTTTTCATCTCCAAGCTGAGAGTGAAATCGACCTTTTCGTAGCAGTGTTGAGGCGTCTTTGCAAGCCCTTTTCTTCTAATGCTGTCCTTGTGAAAGATCGCTACCAAGCAGAACGCTTCATCTCCTTTGCCAAAAATCTAGGGTTCCCGGCGGTAAGCAGGCGCGCTCGCTCGCTTTTGGATTCACCCGCATTCCCTGCCCTCAAAGAACTCATTTTTGCGGTACTCCATCCCTACAATAGAGAAGCTGTTTTGCGGGTCTTGGGAGGACAGCTTTATGGTTGGCCGCTTGATCGGCTAGAGGAGGAGAATCCCTTTTTTGACTACAAGACTATTTTGCAAAAGCAGGGCCTCTTTGCATTTTTTAGAAAATGGAGTGCCGATCAAGGGCCTGCGCTCATCGCTCGCGATGAAAGCTTTTATCAAGACCTGCTACAGCTTGTTGAGTATTTGGCAGAAGAAGAGATCGCTTTGGAAGAGCTGCTCCCTTTTCTCGATCAACTTAAAGTGGAATTGCCAGCACGTCAAAATGGAGAAGCGGATGCTATTCAAGTCCTTACAACTCATGTCAGTAAGGGATTGGAATTTGAAACAGTCTTCCCCATAGGATTGATACTCCCTGCAGTCCGCAGAAGAGAGCTGGTCGTTGTAGATGGCTGTTACCAATGTTCAGAAAAGGCGCTTCAAATGCATCATGCCGAGCTGGATGCGGAAGAAATGCGCCAACTTTACGTCGCTTTTACACGTGCCAAAAAGCAGCTTTACATACTTTCCTTAAGAGAAGGCCGAGGGCCCATCAACCGCTTTTTAGCAAAAGCCCATTTCCCGCCCGAGGAGGTAACAGGCGAAGAACTGCCAAAGGCTCCTGAAGAAGTACAAAAGGAGATTGTCGAGCCGAGAGAAATTTCTAGGAAGTATAAACCGGTTGTCATCGATTCGTTTTCTTCCCTTTTCGCGGCCAAATCTAATAAAGTGGAGTTATTGCCCTCTACCCAACGGCTGCCTTCAGGGGCTGAATTTGGAACATGGTTGCATGATCTGCTTGAGCAGTTACCATTCCATGAATATGAGAAAAAATTGTCTTCGTTGATTCAAAGCTCTCCTCTGAAGCCCTATCATGATGAAGTCTATACCCTGATAGAAAAAGCGTTGACGACACCTCTGCCCAATCTTTGTGCTTTGGTCGATATTGCTCCCAATCGGATGATCAAAGAGATGGAGTTTCTCTATAAGACGGAGAGAGGCTACATGAAAGGCTTTATCGACCTCTTTTTTGAACATGAAGAGAGGTTCTATTTCTTGGATTGGAAGTCCAATTTGGTCGATAATTTGGAACTTTTGATGAAGCGCAATCATTATGATGAGCAGGCGAAGATTTATCAGGAGGCGAGCATGCGCTACCTCAAGCTTTTCCCCAATAAGAGCTTTGGCGGTTCATTCTATCTCTTCTTGCGATACAACCAGGTAGTGGTCTTATGATCGATGTGCTTTTTGCCAAGAAGTTTGGCGGTGGAGAATTTTTGGCAGCCCTACTTGCTGCAGCAAGAGAGGGACACCTTTGTTTGCAGATCGATGATGCTGTTTATCCCTCCTTTGGAGTCTTAGATGAGCAGATTAAAAGCCAAGCAAAGGCAATTGATCCCATTGTTGTAGCAAAAGGCAATCGTTACTATTTGCGTCGCAATTTTGAGATAGAAGAGCGCTTTAGCCGTCACTTTGCTCGTTTAATGGCAAGGAGAGTAGAGGCTCTTCCCTTTGATGATGCTGAACTTGATCCTGAGCAACTTGCTTGCGTCCGCAGCGCTCTGTCTCATCCCCTCTCTATAATCTCCGGAGGTCCAGGGACTGGGAAAAGTTTTACGGCAGGTAAATTGATTGGAGCTTTTCCTGGGAAAGTTGCTGTAGCAGCGCCAACGGGAAAGGCTACCGCAAATCTGCGCCACTTGAAAAATTGTACGGTCAAAACGCTGCACGCCCTATTGAGTTCGGGAAGGCCTCTTTCCTATGATCTTATCGTTGTCGATGAAGGGTCTATGATCGACGCAGCCTTGATGACAAGGCTCTTTGAACAAATTCATGATGAAGCGCGTCTTGTCATTTTGGGAGATCGCGATCAGCTCCCTCCGATCGATACAGGCCACTTTTTTGCTGATCTGACTAAACTTGCTCCCTGCAGCTATCTAAACAAGTGTCATAGAGCTGAGCTCCAAGAAATTGTGACACTTGCAGCAGCTGTTAAAAAGGGAGAGATGATCCCTTACGAACCTTTAGAGAATCTTCCGGAGAAGCCAGCTGATGTGACTTTATTAACTCCTTTGCGGAGAGGGCCGCTCGGGGTTGAGGGTATGAATGAAAAGTATCATAAAGAGAATAGAGGACCGATTCCGATCATCATTACGGAAAATGCTCTTGGTTTCGTGAACGGAGAAACAGGTTTGCTTTTTCCAGATGGAACCACTTCATTTGGAGTGAAAAGAACGAAGCTGCCGCGCTATGAACAGGCTTATGCTCTTTCTGTTCATAAAAGTCAGGGTAGTGAATATGACCGTGTTTGGCTCCTACTGCCTCCAGGTAGCGAAAAATTTGGAAGAGAGATGCTTTATACAGCGATTACTCGTGCGAAAAAAGAGATCAGAATTTTCGCTTCTAAAGAGGTGCTAGAAGAGTGCTTAAAAAGCCAAACTCTACGCCTTAGTATCAACGTTGATGCTATGAAACTGCCATACGTTTGTCCCAATGATGATAACCGACCCAATGAGATAGATCACAGCGCCAAAAATAGAAAGAGCGGGGGCTGCATGCAAACTCATCCCTATTCCACAGTCGAAGGGAAGAGAGATTAAATAGGCAAAACTCTGTAACAGATTGACTGCTTCATCGCGTACGCTTGTAGCTGATGCTTCAACAAAGCAACGAATGGAATCAATAAAATTGAAAGTCGTTGCTGCTGTATAAAGGGCGATCCCTGCTAGGCCGATATTTTTCGCATGCCGGCCCAAGTTGATGACTGCTAGCTCTTCAAGCTGACAGGTGAAGTAGAGAGAGGCTTCTACTATGGAAGTTAAGCCAGAAAGAATAGAAATCGGGTGATTGAATTCGGAAGTAGAGTAAATGCCCGTATCACCGTTTGGTTTGAAAAGCCATCTTAGAGTAATAAGAGATTCAAATGACTCAAAAATGCGCGCAAAATAGACCATCCAGATAGCCGTATTTGCCTTTTGCTCCATCTTCTTAGCAGAGAGCGGGGGTTCCTTTCCTTTGTTTCGAAAGGCTGTGCTGATGATGAGCCCTATACTTGAAATAATATAGAGAAGGGAGTTTAGAGACTCTGTGATCACTGGCCATATATCCAAAACATGGGTAGCTTTATAGTATCTATCGAGCCGATTTAGATTGGTTGAACAGTCCATGTTTATAGTCGATTAAAGTTTGAATGGGCCATAATACCATGGGCGAAAAATAATTTTGTAAAATGAGAGCTATCTGGCCATCATTTATTGCAAGTGGTATAAAGAGCTTTCACGCGTTGAAAGTTCCAGTTTTTAACTGAATTGGGCATCAAAGAGGCACTAGGCGGGTTTTTCAACTTCGAAGCCTGAGAATTGCCAGATATTGGTCGCGATGATAACTATAGCTCCTAGTCCAGAGATCACAGCGCCAGCAATACCCAGCGCTGGAGCTGCCTTCGTCCCCATGCCAAATCCACACTCAAAAGGGTGCATGACTAAGTAAGCAGTGTTTTGAATAAGGCCTACTGTTTCATCAGAACTGTTTCCAGGTTGAGCATTCGCATAAGAGCGTATTGCATCGATAAATCCAAATGTAACAAGTGCAGTATAACAGACAGTGATCGCATGACCAATGTGCTTCGCATGCTTACCGAGATTGTAAGCAGCCATATTGTGCAAATTGTTGACGAAGCCTAAAATCCTACCGGCGATCAGTGAGAGTAGCGTAGCAACTGTAAGAGGGTGGCGTAACTTGCCAGTCGCTGCTCCAGTCTCATCTCTTTTGAAGAGCCATTTAAGGGTAAAAAGAGCTTCGATAGATTGGAAAGTGCGCACAAGACTGATCATTGAGCGCCCTGTGTTCGCTTTATCAGCGATCTGGCTGGAGCCAGCTGGAGAATCTTTCCCCAAACCCCGAAAGGCTGAGGATACAGCGTGGCCAACACTTGCAATCACACACAATACAGCATCCATGCACTCTGCAACTGTAGAAGAGGCATCAAAAACTCGAGAGAGGGGAGATGTATAATAACGATCGTTTAGAGCGTCGGCAGCTGCGGTAGCCATAAGTATTAGCCCTGTGCTTGAAGTTTTTTCACTGCACGAGCTTTCATGCGGCTCGCTTTATTGCGCTTGAAAACACCCTTTTTAACGCCTCTGTCAAAAGCACTATAAAGCGCATCAAGTTTTGTCTGAACAGCTTCTTTTTCGCCACTTTTAACGGCAGCTTCATAGTTATTAATTGTAGTGCGCACGTTAGATTTAAAAGATTTATTAATCATACGTCTTTTTTCATTCGTGATGTCGCGCTTCAGTGCTGTCGGACGCTTAGTCTTTTTCTTCTTTTCTTCTGCCATTAGTTACCTCAATATTTCTGAAGACATCATACAGAAAGAGATGAAAAAAGTAAACGATTTTGCTAGCATGCGATGATGAAATACCTCTTATGGGCTTTATATGCATAAAAACCGCTCCTGGATTGCGTTAGTCATCTTTGTGGCTGCGATGACCCTCTGGTTTGGGGGTAAAGCCCTTGTGAGTCTTTACAACTACTACAGCCTGACCAATCGCATAGAACTTTCTGTAAAGCGTTTTGAAATCCGTGGCAATGGCTCTGATGCTTATCGTTTAATTGCCCATTTTACTACCCCCCAGGGTGGTGAGGGAGAGGGAGTGGTCGGGTCGGTTTATCGCAACCCCTGGTCTGCTGAGCGTGCGAAGGAAAAATTTGAAAATAAGCCTTTAGAGGCTTGGTTTAATCCTAAAAAGATGAATCGCATTAGCTTTACAAGAAAATTTCCTTTAAAACCTGTTGTCTCCGCCCTCGCTCTTTTGGGAATAACAACCTATTTTCTCTGCTTGGGACTCTACGTCGCTTCGCAAGATCGGAAGGGCTGAAAAGCGCCCTGGCTATGCCGACATATGATTGTATAATAGTCGATTCAGCTGAAATGCTGAATTTTGAAACTGTTTTGTCTATAGAATCTTTGTATAATTAATTAATTGATGTGTTATAGATAAGATATGGCAAAAGTCGGTTTTCGTAAAATCAGTTTGCGGTTTTCTCGTAATCAATTTTTTGTGATCCTGCTCTTTTGCTTCCTCTTTCCAGTCATGGTGACTGGCTATTTTGCTCTTGTTCGTCCTGAAGCTCTCTTTTGGATTGCTTCTCTCACATCACTGATCGGTGGATATTTAGGATTTTTGCTTCTCAAGTATTGGGAGCGAAGGATGCGAAGAGCTGTCGAGGCTCTTGTGGAAAAGAAAAGTAGAGGAGCGCCGATTCGCAATTGGGATGAAATAGAACGTAATTATCAAAGTCAGATTGATCTGCTCCAAACTTCTTTGACTGAAAGTCATTCTGAGGTCAATGAGCTCAAGTTAGAGATGGATCGTAAGCTATCCGAGATGCATCATGCCTATCTTGAGTTTGAAGATCTGCGACGTGAATACCGTCGAATCGATGAGGAATACCAGCTATTTAAGAAGGAGTCTGAAGAAAAATTTGAAAAGAGGCAGGCTATGCTTGCCGAATACCAGACTACTATTTTCGAACAGCGAGGAATCATCGAGAAGAAGCAGCTTTATGTTTCACAGTTAGAGGGTAAAGTGCGCGATCTGATGTATGAAATCAGATCTCTTCTCCAATTAGATGAGCCGATCACAGATGCTTTACCTCCGATCGATATGCTCAATCGCGAGGAGGTGGAAGATTACTATCTCGGCAATCAAATGCCATCTTTTGATGTCGATCTTCAGCTTTCGCGCTATGTAGATATGGCTGAAAGGTTTACTGGGGCTGAGCACCTCGGCTATCTGAATGGAAAAGGGCCTCGTTTTCTTGATTCTCAAAGCTATGCGATTGACCTACGCCGTCTTTTTGATATGCTGCGGGATGAGGCCACAGGCATCATTTTTTTCTATTCGATGACGGAGAAAAAAATTCTTTTTGCAAACAATTATGTCAAAACTCTATTAGGGTATAGTTCAGAGAAGTTTGCGAGTGATTTTCCGCTGGTAGTTAAAGCTGGTTATCAGATTTGGCGCGAGGCTTTGGAGAGGATAGAGAGTACAAAGCGCATGCCTCTCATTCTCTTGAATAGAAAGGGTGAGGAGTTAAAGCTCGAGTGCCAAATGAAGGTGATCACTAAGGGGCCTTTTGTCGGTCAAGTCATCGGGATGATAACCGATTGAGGGTTCTCGAAATGCTGGCTTCGGTTAGCTTGTGAGACTTTCGAGGGCGATATTAAGAAGGGGTCGCAAGGAGAAGAGGCGGCGCTTTTCGATGGGAAGGATCCCCATGTAAAACCGGTGGACTAAATCTCCTGAAAATGAGATTTCTCTATTTTTTAAAAAGTGGGGTAGCTTGGCTCTCTCAGGCATAACAATTCGTTGAGAGAGATCGACAGGAAATTTTTGCCGACCAAGACGGTCATAAAAAGAATAGCCATTAGTGAAGTAATGGGGAAAATTAAATTGGTATTTGGAGAAGCGGCGCTCTAAAAGAAGCCAGACAACATCAAGGCCAATGGAGGCATAGTCCCGGTTTCGACTTTCCATCTCTTCAAGGGAGATGGGAGAGCATTGTACCTCGAAAACCATTTTTTTCTCAGGGCAATAGGCATCTGCGATCCGGCTAATTGAGGGAAAGTGGTGCTCAAGTTGAGCTGAAAGGAGTTCTTTCAGCAGGTTTTGAAGTCTTAAATGGGTAGGGGATTTGCCATTTTGCCTACAGGAGTGGTTATCGCTAAGGTGATAGAAGTGGAGTTTACGGAGCTGGCCTCCCCTGAGTCGGACAGCGCCTTGGCATTCAGGACAAAGGTAAGTAACGCCTTTTTCTGCTTCAGTTGCAGAAAGAGGACGATCACTGATTGCATAAAACAGCATGGCACTATATAGTAGGCTACCAGCAAAATAATTTCATGAAGAAAAAAGAGACGACAGAACCAGCAGACGACTTCCAAGAGAAAATGGATGAGCTCGTCCTGCACGCGAAAGAACAGGGCTTCATCACCTATGAGGAGATCAATGAAAGACTCCCGATGAGCTTTGATTCTCCTGAGCAAATCGACCAAGTTTTGATTTTTCTATCTGGGATGGATGTCCAGGTGCTCAATCAAGCAGAGGTTGAGCGTCAGAAGGAGAAGAAGAAAGAGGCTAAGGAGCTTGAAGGGATTGTTAGGAAGGCTGAAGGCACTCCCGACGACCCAGTCCGTATGTACCTCAAAGAGATGGGGTCAGTTCCCCTGCTCACGCGTGAGGAAGAAGTTGAAATCAGCAAGCGGATTGAGAAGGCGCAATGGCAAGTAGAGCGGATTATCATGCGTTTCCGCTATTCCGCACGTGAGGCGATTTCGATCATTGCGAGTATTACTGCTGGTAAGGACCGTTTTGACAAAGTGATCGCTGAAAAAGAGATTGAAGATAAGCCTGCTTATCTTGAACTCCTCCCTCGCCTAGCTGAACTTTTGAAAAATGAGGATCAGCAGCTTGAGTCCTATCTGATCGCTCTGCGCAACCCTAAAATTAAGAAAGATGAGAGTGCTCGCCTCAATGATGAGATTGAGAAGAGTCGCATTCGCACACAGGCCTACCTGCGCCGTTTCCGCGCGCGCCACAATATTACTGAAGATTTTGCTGAGGTGGTTTTCCGTGCCTACGATCGTTTCTTGGCTCTAGAAAAAGATATCAATGATTTGGCTGGCCGTGCTGAACGCAACAAGTTTGCGGCAGCGAAGCTTTTTGCCGCTAAGCGCAAGCTGGAAAAAAGAGAGATTGCTGCTGGTCGGACTCTTGAAGAGTTCAAGAAAGATGTGCGTATGCTTCAGCGCTGGATGGACAAGAGCCAAGAGGCCAAGCGTGAGATGGTGGAATCCAACTTGCGTCTTGTGATCTCTATTGCTAAAAAGTATACAAACCGAGGCCTCTCCTTCTTGGATCTGATTCAAGAAGGCAATATGGGGCTGATGAAAGCGGTTGAAAAATTTGAGTACCGCCGCGGTTATAAATTCTCTACTTATGCCACATGGTGGATCCGTCAGGCTGTGACACGCGCTATTGCCGATCAAGCTCGAACGATTCGTATCCCGGTTCACATGATTGAGACGATCAACAAAGTTCTCCGTGGAGCGAAGAAGTTGATGATGGAAACGGGTCGTGAGCCAACACCTGAGGAGTTAGCTGTAGAGCTCGGCATCACAGCTGAGCGTGTGCGCGAGATTTACAAGATAGCGCAGCATCCGATCTCCCTCCAAGCCGAGGTGGGTGAGGGTGGTGAGAGTCAGTTTGGTGATTTCTTAGAGGACACTGGTGTGGAGTCACCGGCAGAGGCGACGGGCTACACCATTCTGAAAGACAAGATGAATGAGGTACTGACAACGCTGACTGAGCGTGAGCGGATCGTGTTGATACAGCGATTTGGCCTCCTTGATGGCAAGCCAAAGACTTTGGAAGAGGTAGGTGTAGCGTTTAATGTAACGCGTGAACGCATCCGCCAAATTGAGGCGAAGGCGCTACGCAAGATGCGCCATCCGATTCGCAGCAAGCAGCTCAAAGCCTTCCTCGATCTGCTTGAAAATGAATGAGACCATTCTCCAAAAAATAGCTGATCATCTGCCGAACTTCGAAGAGCGGAAGGGGCAGGCTGAAATGCTAGAATGCTGCCAAAATGCTTATGAAGAAGAGACAACGCTCCTTGTAGAAGCAGGGACTGGCATTGGTAAAAGCATCGCCTACTTGGCTGCGGCGCTCACTTGGGAAGGCGAGCCGACAGTGATCGCTACTCACACGATTGCACTGCAAGAACAGCTCCTCAAAAAAGATATCCCCCTCCTCCTAAAAGCCCTCGATGTAAAAGCATCGGTTGCTCTGATGAAAGGAATGTCTAACTATCTCTGTATTAGAAAGTTACACGATAGCGATCAGATGCCTAATGCTCTTCAAGAGTGGGCTCAAAAGACAGACGAAGGGACGCGCAGTGAGTATCCCTTCCCAAAAGAGGTGGCAGCAGATAGTGAGAGTTGTACACATGCACGCTGTCCCCATTTCCAGGACTGCTTCTTTTTCAAGGCAAAAAAGAGAGCGGCTGAAGCAAAGATTGTGATTGCTAACCATCATTTGCTTTTTGCCGATCTTGCGATTAGGCATAGCTCAGACAACTACGACCAACCTTGCATCTTGCCGGCATTCAACCGGTTAATTATTGATGAGGCGCATCATACAGAGGATGTCGCGACTGAATATTTTGCGGATAAGACGAGTCGGAGTAGTCTGCTTCACTTACTGGGCATCGCTCTTGCAAAGCTCAACAAATTAGCTCGCAAGATCGACTTGAAAAGTGAGCTGACTCTGATGGTGGAAAAGAGAGACGTAGCTGAGCTTGTCGAGGAGCTTTTCAACAGGCTTGAGAGTTTTGTTGGACAAGAGGAGAAGCGCAGAATCACGGATCTCCAAGACCCTTACATTGTAGAGAATATTCAGCCTTTAGCGAAACAACTGGTGCAGCAAGGATGCGCCTTTGTTGCCTCTCTTCTTTCTATAGAAGCTCAAGATCACCCAAGCCTGATTGCCGATATCAAGGGTGTCTCTCAGCAGTTAGATCGTCACTTCTCGATTTTGAACAAATGCATTCTCAAAGAGTTAGATCCGCAGCATGTACGGTGGATAGAAAAGAGTGGCCAGCTTGTACAAGCGCGACTCGAAGTGGCCTCTCTACTGAAGGAAGCTCTTTTCGACAAGCTTTCCACAGTGATTCTTTGTAGTGCGACTTTGGCTACAAACAATGATTTCAGCTTTGTCAAGAGTCGTTTGGGTATCGAGAAGGCAGAGGAGCACAGTTTTGAAAGCCCCTTTGATTTTGAGAAGCAGGCGCTTTTGGCGACTTGTCTCGATTTGCCAGATCCTCGTGATGGCTCATTCACAAGACGCGTAAACGCCACTATTGCGAATATGATTCACGCTTCAAAGGGCAACGCCTTTGTGTTATTCACCTCTTACCAGATGTTACAAGAATGTAAAGCTGCTTGGAAATTGCCTTATCCCCTCTTTTGCCAAGGTGAGAGGGAGCGAACCTCCTTGTTAGAGACTTTCCGTGAAACGGATGGGGCTGTGCTGTTTGGAACAGATAGTTTTTGGGAGGGTGTGGATGTTGTGGGCGATCAGCTGCGTCTCGTGGTTTTGGTGAAGCTGCCATTTCGTGTCCCCTCGGACCCTCTTTTTCAAGCGCGTTCTGAGGCAGTGACATTAAATGGGGATTCAGCCTTTTTTCATTTAGCGCTGCCGCAGGCGGTGCTGAAATTTAAGCAGGGTTTTGGTCGATTGATTCGGCATCGTGATGATAGAGGCTGTGTGGTTTGCTTGGATTCGAGGTTGGTGAATAAGGGGTATGGCAAGGCATTTCTGAAAGCTCTTCCAAAAGTACAGCTTTTTGCTGGGAGGGAGAAAGAGATGGTAGAGAGGATTAAAAGTTTTTACAAAGCTGATTCAAAAGCACTAGACCTTGAAAGCTTTTACGTATAAACATAAAGAGGAAGCGTTGTCCTTCCTATCTGGCTCTCATTATTTTTTTAAATGGTATGTCTTAATCAACGAGGGCTTGATCCGCCATTTCAGGTAGAGCTTTTATCTCTTTATCGATCGACGTGGCAACGACCGCATCGGACCAAACATTGAGAGCGGTTTCAACCATATCGATCACCGTATAGAAAGGTAAAATTAGACCCATCATGTAAAGCGGAACATTCATTCCCACTAAGAAAGCGCTAGTCAAGAAGAAGCAACCCATCGGCACCCCTGCATTACCAACTGCGGCAAGCGTGGCGAAGAAGATCCACATGATCAGTTGCATCGGTGTGAAGGTCATGCCATAAAGAGTGGATACGAAAAGCACGGTTGTCAAGATGAAGGCTGCGCAGCCATTCATGTTGATGACAGAGCAAAGGGGCAGCGTGAATCCCGAAACCTTTTTAGAGACACCTACTCTCCCCTCAATTGTCTTCATGGCAATCGGAAGGGTTGCAGCTGAAGATTTTGAGAAAAAGGCGACTGATAGAGCTGGTGCCATCCCCTTAAATGTCTTCCAAGGAGAGATGCCCTTGAACTTGAGAATCAGAGGCAAGATGATGAAGCCTTGGACCAAGTTGGCGCCAACGACACAGATGAGATAGAGCATCAAATTTTGGAAGTGCCCATTCCCACTACTCAAATCCTTCATCAAGAGTGTCATAAATGCCCATACAGCGATAGGCATTAGTTTGATGATGAAACCAGTCAACTTGAGAAGGGCGCTGAATAGAGAGGAGAAAAGGACGTGTAAAAATTCCTTGTTTTTTTCAGGGAGGAAGAGAATAGAGGCGCTAAAGGCGATTGCCATGAAAACAATGCCGATCACGTTGCCTTCCGCAAAAGCTTGCGTCATGTTGGAAGGGATAATATTCATCACAAAAGAGAGATATGAACCGCTAGACTCTTCGGGTAAAATAAAATTTTTATCAACAATCTGTGCCGATTGCGCAGGGTGGATAAGGAGAAAGAGGGCAAGGGCTACTGTGGCCGCAATCACAGTTGTCCCGAGAGTATACATCAAGACACGTTTGCCCATGCTACGGATTTCAGAAGGGCTTTTCATTCCCGATATTGTTGAGGCGATAGCCAAGAAAATAAGGGGTAAACTGATGAGTTTTAGTAGACGAAGGAAGAGCTCAGAGATGACATCAGCACCGTGATTAAAAAAAGAAATATCAATCCAGCCAGTGAATAGCCCGAGAGCGATTGCGATAAAAAAGAGTGTATTGCCGAAAAAACGTTTCATTGTCTTATTATACACTATAGTTATTTAATAATCTTCGGAATATTGAAAAAGATTAAGAATAATTTGAGGGGTTTTGGAGCGTAACGGGATCGAACCGTTGACCTCAACAATGCCATTGTTGCGCTCTACCAACTGAGCTAACGCCCCTCGCTAGTCGATTCTTTTTCATTCGAATTGGCTATAGATAGGACAAAAATCCTAACAGCAATCTCCTTTTTCTGCTATATTTGTTCACGATATATGAATTTTTTTAATAATTTGGAAGAGCTGCCACCCGATCCGCTCTTCGGCATCCAGCGGGCTTATGAAGAGGATAAGCGACCCACCAAGGTCAATCTTTCAATTGGAACTTATAAAACTGATGAGTTGAAGCCCTATATTCTTCCCTCTGTCAAGAGGGCTGAAGAGGCTCTTTTTCAACAGGAGATGAGCAAAGATTACCTTCCAATATTGGGTCTACACTCTTTCATTCAAGGGACAAAGGAGCTTATTTTCGGAAAAAATCCCTCCGATATTTTTGGTGCCCAAACAGTAGGGGGCACAAGCGCACTTTGCATCGCAGCCAACCTGCTTTACAAAGCAGGTCATCACAAAATCTATATCAGCGATCCAACCTGGGGTAATCACCCGCACATTTTCAAAGAAGCTGGGATGGAAGTGGAGCGCTACCACTATTTTGACAAGATCAAACCTTTTGAATCGATGGAAGAAGGAAGTGTCCTCCTATTGCAGCCTTGCTGCCATAATCCAACTGGCTGTGACTATAGTAAAGAGGAGTGGGTCGAGCTTTTCGAAATCATAAAAACGAGGAAGCTCTTACCTATTTTTGATATCGCCTATCAAGGGTTTGGGGATGGGGTTGAGGCAGATGCTCAGGTTGTGCGCAATTTTGCAGATCTGGGGCTTTCATTCATGGTTGCTGCTTCTTATTCGAAAAACTTCGGTCTCTACCGGGAGCGAGTCGGTGCATTTTTCATGAAACATCATGATGTAAAGCGTTTGACAACACAGTTAAGCATGGCTATTCGGGGCATTTACTCTAATCCGCCGGCTCATGGAGCGGAGATAGTGGCGCATATTCTAATGACAGCTGAGTTGAAAAAGCAGTGGCTTTTTGAGCTTGAGGAGATGCGCAAGCGTATTCTGAGTATGCGGGGATTGCTTGTAAGGGAGTTGAAGGGCTTTGAATTCATGTTGGAGCAGAAGGGGATGTTTTCATACACGAAGCTTAAGCGTGAGCAGGTTCTGAGTTTGCGCGATGAGTTTGGCATTTACATGACGTTAGATGGGCGAATTAATGTAGCGGGTTTAAATCCTAAAAATATAGGATATGTTTCAAAAGCAATCCTGTCGTTACGAAGACATGATGAGTAGATTCAAAGGAGCTTCGATTCTGAATGGGTATAGTGTCGATTTCAAAAAAAATTCTGCCTAATTTTCTCTTTTCTTTCGTCAAATATATTTATGACGATACCTCATTCTGGTTCACATTCTATACCCTTTTCTCCCCCAGAAGAATTACCTCTCTACGTTCTTGCTTCGCACAAGGCTCGAGGCCGCTTAAGTTAAAGGCGGACAATATAATTTATAAAATTGATGCAAAAGATAATTTGCAAAGACGCATCTGTATGTCGCTTTATGAGAAAGACGATTTAAAACAAGTGATAAACTGTTTTAAAGAATATCCTGGAGTATTTATTGATATCGGAGCAAATGTAGGTTATTTCTCTCTTAATTTGGCAAAGAACTGTCCAAATTGTAAAACTGTATACGCCTTTGAAGCAGATCCTCGCGTATTTAAGCAGCTTAATCAAAATGTTCAAGAGAATCACTTACATGGGTCTATTGAAACCTTCAATGCAGCAGTTACAAGCCAGCCCGGCGTTGTGATGTTTAATCAATCGGTTGATGCGAAGTGCTCAGGTGCTGGGAGCCTTCATAAATTTTCTGATATGCAAACTAAGCAAGTTGCTGTTAATGGCCTCTCCATCGATGCTTTTGTAAAAACTCACAAAATCAATGATATTACATGTGTAAAAGTTGATATTGAAGGTAACGAAATCGAATTCCTGAAGGGAGCGCAGGAAACCATGCAAAAAGGTATTATTAAAAATATCTTAATCGAATTCAATGGCCCAAGATTAGCTGAACTAGGAATCTCTTTCGATCAATTCCAATCTTACTTTCCAAAAGAGAGCTATGCATGCAACTATAACAGCAAATTATATGAGGATTTTTTAAATAAAAGAAAAAAACCTGAAGAATTTTGCGGAAACTTTCTTTTCAGCTTGAAAATTATCAATTCCAATTGAATCGACTATAACTAATGCGCAGAAAATCTTATAAGAAGCCTCTCTTCTTAGCTGCAGTCCTCTTCCTCTTGATGAGCTTGCCAACTCTTTTTGTGGAATCTTTGCGCCATAAAGTGGTAGCCATCACCTTTCCTTTTTTACGAGCAGTCGCGACGAAAGAGGAAGCTGAGACGCAGAGATTGGAAGCAGAAAACCATCTATTGAAGTTAGAGCTTGCCAAGTTAAAAGTGCGGGGTGCAGATCATACTTCTGTCGTTACAGCCCACGTTATTTACCGGAACCCTCATAGTTGGGGAAGTAGTTTGTGGGTGGATATCAGCGGGAAGCATGTAGAGAAAAATAGTCCCGTGCTTTCAGGATCAGCTCTCATCGGGCTTGTGGATTTTGTCGGCAAGAAGCAAGCACGGGTTCGTCTCATCACAGACAGTGGCTTTAAACCTTCGGTGCGTGCGGTTCGTGGTTCCTTACAAAACGTGCAGTTATATGAACATATAGACAGTGTTCTTCGCCAGCTTCAAGGAAGAGTTGATTTGCCGATTGAAGAGAAGGAGCAAATGAAGTTGGTTGCAGGATTAGAAAGATTGCAGCATAGCCTCTCTTTAGATCGTCAGAGTTGGTATTTAGCGAAGGGTGTTTTAGAGGGAGGGGGCTCACCACTTTGGCGTAGCCGCAACCATCTATTGAAAGGAATCGGTTTTAATTATGACTTTGCTGATGAGAGAGGGCCAGCGCGGCCGCTCACCTCGGATCCGCCGATTTTACAAGCGCATGATTTACTTGTGACAACGGGGTTAGATGGTATTTTCCCCCCAGGTCTCAGAGTGGCTGAAGTTTCTAAGGTGTTGCCATTGAAAGAGGGCGCTTATGCTTACGAAATAGAGGCTATACCTGTTGTCAAAAATCTTGACTCCATCCAGACTGTGTTTATTATCCCAAGTATGTCAAATGAAAGTTGTTTCACCGATAGAGATGTCCCGCATTGAGAAGCTCGCCTACAAAGATGGTGTGAGTGAAGAGCAGTTCATGAATCACGCAGGTGCTGCCATTGCAAAGTATATCGAAGAGCTTCCTAACAAACCAAAGATCACATTGCTGTGTGGTAGTGGAAACAATGGTGGCGATGGTTATGTTGCGGGCAAACTCTTGGCTCATAAGGGATATAAAGTTCAAGCTTTTGGTGCAACGCCAATAAGTGCACTTTGTAAGCTACAAGCTAAACGGTTTGGAAAGATTGATCCTTTAGAAACTGCGACTTTTGATGAAGGGATCATCATCGATGCGCTTTTTGGAACGGGTTATCACGGAGATGTTAAAGAGCCATTCAAAGGAGTGATTGACAAGGCCAATAGTTCTCAGCTCCCTATTTTTGCTATAGATATACCTTCTGCTGGTTTGATTCATGCGACTGAAACTCTCTGTTTAGGATTACCCAAGACCTCTCTTTTTGAGTGTTGGGAGAATGTCGGACATCTCTCTATACATGATTTTGGATTGCAAGATGAGTATATTGAACTTGCGGAAGAAGAGTTTGATTTGATTACAGAGATCGAGCTTCCTCCGATCAAGCGGACGCGTCACAAATATGAAGCGGGCTATGTTGTGGGTGTGGGTGGATCACCGGGAATGCCTGGTGCAGCGATTCTCAGTTCCTATGCCACTCTGAAAGCGGGGGCTGGCATCGTTAGACTTTTCCATCCCGCTGGGATGGAGGCTGAATTTGCAGGGGCACCACCAGAGATTATCCGCTCTGGTTATCAAGACAGTAAGCCGATTCTGGAAGCGATGGAGAAAGCTTCAGCTGTTTTTATTGGCCCTGGCTTTGGATTAAATAGAGTAGATTTATTGAAAGAGCTCCTACAAACTAAAACACCCTGTGTGATTGATGCTGAAGCATTGACTTTGGTTGGAGAGCAGAATCTCCAAGTACCCAAAGGAGCTATTTTGACGCCACATGCGGGTGAGTTAAAGAGGCTATTGAAAGAGGGCGAGACGCCTCAGCAATATGCTGACACGAACAAAGTGATTTTGGTTTTGAAAGGTGCTCCAACCTATATTTTCTCGCCCAACAGGACACCCTTTATCATGGCACATGGAGATCCAGGGATGGCGACTGCAGGATCTGGGGATGTGTTGACCGGCATTATTGCAGGCATTTTGGCGCAGACAAAAGATCCACTAGTATCTGCGAAGGTTGGAACCTATATTCATGGGATTGCAGGTGAAATTGCAGTACAACAATTAACTTCTTACTGCCTAGTTGCTTCTGATATTACAGCTGCTTTACCTGCAGCATATGCTTTATGCCAATCCACAAAATGATGAAGCCCCTCTTTAAGAGAAGTTTTGGGAGTAAAGCCTAGCTTTTTTTCTGCGTCTGAAATATCGGCAAAAGTGCGGATCATTTCACCGGGTGCCTCTTCAACAAGAACTTTATTCGCCTTTTTCCCCAATTCCTCCTCCAAAATTGAGACAAAAGCGAGGAGCTCCTCACACTTGTTATTCCCGATATTGAAAACAGCATTTTCATTGTAATCGAGAGCAGCAAGCGTCCCTTGAACAGCATCATCAATGTATGTGAAGTCTCGCCACATTTTCCCATTGTTGAAGAGTCGAATTGGCTGATCCCTCAAGATTGCTTCAGTAAATGAAAAATAGGCCATATCGGGTCGTCCCCAAGGACCATAAACTGTAAAAAAGCGCAAGCCGACTGTCGTTAAGCCATAAAGATGATGGTAGCTGTAGGCCAGAAGCTCATTAGCTTTTTTTGTCGCCGCATAGAGATTGGCAGGCTTATCGGTCATATCACATGTTGAAAATGGAGTTTTCTCATTGCAGCCGTAGACAGAGGAAGAGGAGGCGTAAACTAGCTTTACTCCGGGACTTTCTTTGAGAATCTCTAACAATACCAAAAAGCCCTCTAGATTACTCTTCAAATAGGCCATGGGATTTTTCTGAGCATAGCGGACGCCTGCCTGTGCAGCCAAATTGAGGACGTGTGTGAAATCATGCTCATTAAAAATTCTTTGTAAAGCCGGCTTATCACATAGATCTCCCTCGATAACAGCGATCCCTGCCTCTGCCAAAAGCTTTGCTCTCGCTTTCTTCAGAGCTACCGAATAGTAATCATTGAAATTGTCATAACCGACAACATCAGCACCAGCCTTTTTCAATGCAAGTGCTGTGTGAAAACCGATAAAACCGGCAGCTCCAGTAACTAACACTCTTTTCATACAGTGGCCAGCACCTTTTTAAAGTAAGCGATTGTCATTTTTAACCCCTCTTCGAGCTCTATCTTAGGCTGCCAATCAAGGGCGCTCTTAGCCTTTGAAATATCTGGTTTCCTTCTTCTTGGGTCATCGCTTGGAAGTGCGTGATAAATAATTTCTGACTTGGAATCGGTCAATTCAATGACTTTTTGGGCCAGTTCTAAAATCGTAAATTCGACTGGGTTCCCAAGATTAACTGGTTCTTTTTCACTGCTTTCCATCAATTTGATGAGTCCGCTAACTAAGTCGGAGACGTAGCAAAAAGAACGCGTTTGCTCTC
>Ga0214923_10000771_pt1 | contig 47539 bp, 39 predicted proteins | sample LL1510_MetaG_FD_177993 | JGI IMG/M metagenome (GOLD analysis project Ga0214923, IMG submission 177993) | Freshwater microbial communities from Lake Lanier, Atlanta, Georgia, United States - LL-1510 | ecosystem: Environmental > Aquatic > Freshwater > Lake | place: USA: Georgia | collected...
TATGTGACGGGAATGTTTGGCATCACATTTTGTTTTCACCGCCTACTCACCCACCATGGTTTTACGGCGCCGCGTTGGCTTGAAAATTTTACTGCGCTGTGTGGAACGCTTGCTTGCCAGGGCGGACCTATCAATTGGGTTGGCACACATCGCATTCACCATGCCTATTCAGACACACCACGCGATCCGCATGACATCACCAAAGGGTTTTGGCATGCTCACGCGGGTTGGCTTGTGAACTTGCGCTGCGACATTGCCGATTTTGAAGAATACAAACACTACGCTCCGGACCTTGTGAAGCGGCCCTTTCTTATGTTTCTTGAAAAAAACATGATTCAGCTGCAGTTCGTGCTCGGAATTTCTTTGTTCCTTTTGGGCGGGACGGTATTTGGCCACACACATGGCGCATTCGATTCTCACACGGCATTGAGCATGACGATTTGGGGAATATTCCTGCGGATGATTGCCATGTATCACGTCACATGGTGTGTAAATTCAGTGGCGCACTTTTGGGGTGATAACGCAAACAAGATTGCCGATAATTCCAAAAACAACGCTGTGATCGGTCTGCTTGCGTTTGGCGAGGGCTGGCACAACAATCACCATGCTCAACCACGCTTGGCTCGGCATGGCTGGCGCTGGTGGCAATTTGATCAAACCTGGATCATGATCCGCACGCTTGAGATGCTTGGAATTCTCAAAAATGTTGTGCGTCCGTCGGCCGCATTAGCGACAGTTCCAGTGGCTGCACAGACACCGCAAAACACAGCGAAAGTCATGCACAGTGTGTCGGGAAGTGCGCGAGTTCAGGATGCCTTGCCGGGAGTTGGGTTGTACAAGTAACCCAGCCCGCGCACCGTTTCGATGAATGAATTTGCCGCGCCCTGTGCGTCTGTGTAGCGTCTGATCTTTGCAACAAACACATCCACGGTGCGGGTTTCGGTTCCACTTGAATATTGCCACACTGTTTCAAGCAGTTCTTGTCGAGAAAGAACGCGTCCAGGATTGTTTGCAAACGTTTTTGCAAGCAGCATTTCGGTTGGGGTGATTTTGAGTTTTTCATTGCCGGCTGTCATCACCGAGTGGGAACCTGGCGAGAACTCTGCATTGCCAAGCGTGAATGAGTCTTGAGTGGTGCGGAGATTTTCGCGCGACCATTGCCCCCGTCGCACAATTCCATGCGCACGGAGAAGAAGTTCATTAAGAGAGAAGGGTTTGGTGACATAGTCGTCGGCTCCCAGCTCGAGTGCTTTGACTTTGTCTGAGTCGAGGCTGCGTGCACTCAAAACCAAGATGGGCAAACGCTCTGCGAGAGGACGAATGCGGGCAAGTATTTCAAAGCCGTTCAAATGCGGTAGCATCAAGTCTAAAATAACCGCATCGTAGCGATTTGCGTCGGCCACGAGTGCGTCAAAGGCCGTGAGGCCATCACGCTTCCAGTCAACCTCAAATCCCTCGCTTTCCAGATTGAACTGCAGTGTTTCGCCAATCGAAGGTTCATCCTCGACGAGCAGCAATCTTCCCTTCGAATCCGACATGAAATCGTGCTCCTTTTTCTGGGCCATCACTCTCTGCTGTGAGCGTTCCACCATGCGCAATCACCACCGAACGGGCAATGAAAAGTCCGAGGCCCGAGCCTTGCACGCGAATGCGAGCTGTACCCTCGGCGCGGTAGAATTTTTCAAAAATCTTTTTCAGGGCATCTTTCTCAATACCGACGCCGTCGTCTGCGATATCAACTTGGAAACTTTTATTGTTTAAAGTGCTCACAATAGTGATTTTGCCTTGGTCGTTTGTGTATTTAAATGCATTCGAGAGAAGATTGTCGAAAACCATCTGAAGTTGAATGGAATCCCCGTCAATATAGAATTCATTTTTCTTGAATGAATATGTTTTCTCAAAGTGGATCTGGCGTTGTTGGCCTATTCGCTCACGAAAATTCTCAACGGCATTTTCAACTAGGGCGACGAGGTCAATGCTTTCCTTTGCGCCTGAATAGCTTTTTGATTCGAGGCGAGCCGCAACAAGAATACTATCAACAAGGTTCTGCAAGCGAAGGCATTCGGAAAGCGTTCGACCCAAGAATTTCTTCTGCGCGTCCGCAGGTAATTCGCGAAGTAAGAGAGTTTCAGTTGCGAGTCGAATACTGGCGATAGGGGTCTTGAGCTCGTGGGTGATGTTGCTCAAAAACGATTCGTGAAGGCGATTGAGGCGAACCTGCTTGCGCTGCGAAATAAAGGTCATCAATAAACCAAGAAGAATGAGCGCTAAGAGAATCCCACCTTGCAGAAGGATGACCCACTGTCCGGTTTGGAGTTCGGGGGGAGTTGGAACTTTTCCGAGGATGGCTGAGATCGTTTGCTCGCGATCGAAATACCACCAGATCCAAGTGAAAACGAGCAGTGCCCAGCAGATCTGAGCACCAACAAAAACGGTGATGGGATGCACCAGCCAGCCGAAGCGTTTTGCAATGATCTTCACGGCTATTTGGCCTCGTGGATATTGAGTTGAGGTAAACGAGAGGCCATGTTTTTTGTAAGGAATGACATCACCTGTTGCTTGCACGGCTGAGACAACAGCGTTTGGTTGCCGATGAAACATGCGGTGTGCCCGCGGCCCAATTGGGGGTGCAGGGTGACTGGGATTTTTTCTTCAGTCATGAGTTCAGCTAATGCGAGCCCCTCTGAAAAGGGCACAACCGGATCGAGTGTTCCGTGGATCACAAGCGTTGGAAGTGCCCGAGCTGAAATTTTTGTCAGAGACACCGCGGGGCTAAACTCGTCGGACACCAAAAAGGACAAGGGCCACTGCAGTGGCCAGGTTAAAAAGAAGGAGGCAAGCTTGCGTTGCGCAAGACCTCGATACGAAGAGAACGTTGATTCGACGACAAGCCCTTTGAGTTTCTTAAAATTGACTGGATTCATTGCATTGAGCGACCCGAGAGCAACTGCGCCACCTAAACTCTGTGCAACAATATAATAAGATTCAACGTCGGAGTTTGCCGCGAGCCAATTCAAGACGGCTTGCCCATCTTCGATGGTGTTCAATCGATTCGCTCGACCATCACTCCGGCCATAGCCACGATAGTCGAAAGTCAGGACATCGAAGCCTTCATCTAACAGCCATGCGACAAATAAAACGTGAGCACTCATGTTTTGTGCGTTGCCGTGAAAATGAACAATAGTTCCTTTTTTTGCAACCCTGCTGTGATAGCGAATGGCCTCTAGGGTTTCGTTCTTTTCGCCCACCGAGATACGGAGAATTTCAAACTTTGGAGAAATATCTTCGGGGAGAGTCCAGCGCAGGGAATCGGGTTGATAAAAAACAGAATTGCATGCGCTAAGCAAAAACAAAAGTATGAGAATGAACATTATCGAGCTGTTTTGCCTGCATCTGCCGTTTTAACAGACAGCAATTCAACTTCGAAGATGAGAGTTGAATTTGGACCAATGTCGGGGCCTGCGCCTTGTGCGCCGTAAGCGAGATCAGATGGAATGAAGAGTTGCCATTTCGCACCCGGCTTCATGAGCTGAAGAGCTTCCGTCCAACCCTTGATAACGCCATTGACAGGGAATTCCGCTGGCTCTTTTCTTGCGTACGAGCTGTCGAATTCTTTTCCGTCAATTAACGTGCCGCGGTAATGTGTTTTAACCACGTCGGTCGCTTTGGGTGAGGTCCCGCTCCCCTCGGTGATGACCTTATATTGCAAACCGCTCGGAAGAACTTTAATGCCAGGCTTCTTGGCGTTCGCTTCTAAAAAGGATTTGCCTTCCTTCATATTCTTGTCGCCTTGGTCGCGCTTTTTGGATTCCATTTTCGAGCGCAAATTTTGCTCAAATTCTGCGACAGCTTTCTGCATGTCATCCTTAGACATCGAGCCGGGCTTGCCAGCTAATGCTTCGGCAAATCCCTTTGAGAAAGATTCAATATTGATTTCGGCGCCATAGTTGTGAAGATTTTGCCCAAACTGATAGCCGAGTGCATAGCTGGATTTATCAGAAGCACCTTTGCCTGATGATTTTCCCGCCGCAAATGCAGGTGTCGAGAGCAGCGTTGAACAAAGAAGTAAGCTGAGAAAACGCATTGCGTCATCCTTCTTATGCGAGGGCGGGTAGCCGCAGCACTCGTGAAACGAAAATAAGTCTAGTGAAATGTGGTACCCTGAGATCTATCTCGGGTCAATCGCGTTTGAACGAATCCTTCGCGCGAACACGGATGTTTTGTTGGATTGTGCGGCGCTGCGCAGCACAAAAGACAAACCCTGCTGGAAGCGCGAGAAGGAACAGAGTGAAGAGAGCGGAACTTTCAGTTGCCTGCTGCGAACGCGCATTTCCAGACGCAAACGCAAGATCTCCACAGCCCCAGCGTTTGCTCTTCGTTACAACCGTTGAACTGCTGTTCCCTGAGCTCATTCCGCCGGCAAGTTCATCTGTGGGAGAGATTTCCCCAGAGCTGCCGACTTGAATGAACCCATATTTCAAAAACACGTTTTGCACGGTTCTTTGCATGCTTGAAGGGTCTTCACCTGACTTCTGCGCATAGCGCTTCGCACTTTCACTGAGAGCAACAATACCGTCGTAGAGTTCGCCGTCGATTTTAATAAGGTCGATGGCATCCCAGACGATTTTGTCCATTTTGTATGAGTTATTCGCATCACGTCCAAGAGAATTTCGTGCTTCCCAGAGAATTCCCGACCAGAATTCACCAACCGCGTGTGGGTACTGCACATAGTCCAAAACCGAGTAATAGCCACCACCACTGCGCGGCTTAAAGGTTTTGAAGGTTGTCCCAGGGGTAATGTTACCTTGTCGTAGAGCGCTTCGGCCTGGATAGCTGTATTCGGCAAGCAGGTTGTTGCCGGTAATTGCATAGGTAAAATAGTCGGCAAAACCTTCGTGCATGGCAACACTTTGTTGTTTGCTGTTGGACAAGCCGCGAAAGACAATATGGTGACCAAATTCATGCATCACAACATCTTCGTCTTTGCCTAGGTCGCGGAGCGAACCGCAACCGGTGGCAACTCCACCATAGCCAATCAAAATTTCAGGATTTCCGCGCCCGGATTGCCCCGCCCACAAATACTGCGCGTTGTCGGGAGTGGTGTCTTTTCCGCAGCGGTTGGTTGTTGACGATGACGTTTCGGTGCGCACATAAACACCGAGTCGACGTTCAGAGCCACCGTTTGATCCGAGCGCTTGAAAACCAAAGTTATCGCGCGAACCTGGCCATTTCCTCGTATCCCAATCGCTGCGCAGACTGTCGCGATCGATCGCTCGATACCATTTCATTGAGCGGGTGATAGCCGCATAGGAAACAACTTCGTCATACGATTGATCATCGTACGCGTATGAAAAGGCCCCATTGCTGCCGATTGCAAGTCCTTTACAAACGGAATTGTTGCCTGGATCTAAAGCGCGTGCATACATCTGGCAGTTATAAATATCGAAAAGGTCATGAGAGAGCTTGTTGCCTGGCGTAATTAGCCCCTCGAGGTCGACTGTTTTCATGACACTTGAGTTGCCCTTATTTTCCAAAAATAGAGCTGAACTGCCAGTTAAAGTTGCGTTGGCGTGCATGGCGAGTGGGCGTTGCCAAAGAACATCACCTTTGTCTGCGTCAATGGCAACTTCCAACGGGAGCGCTGGGCCTCGTCCTTCCGCAGATGGTTCTGCAGAAACGGTAAATAAAAATGCTGCGCGCATGGCCTGATTGTCGGCAATAAAGGAACGCTCAGGAGAATGAAATCGCCAATCGGCAAAATTCAATTGCTGAGCAGCCCTGATTCGAGCCTCGTCAGGGGTGAGCGAAAATACGGTGCGCTTGGGCGGCTGATTTTTACTCTGCCGCAGCCATGTTGGCACAGACCCTGTCATCCATGTGGTTGTGCCATTGTCGAGAATTGCTTTAACGCGCGCATGATGAACAGGAATCCCATTAAACTCGAGCTGCATTTCATGAAGGACGGAGTTTGCTCCCTCATGTGTTCCTGAAAGTTGCAACTCGCGTTGAACATTCGTGGGTCGCCATTGCCAACCGTTAGGAAGGTTCTCTGTGGACGAGGCCAAGCCTAATCCGCCCGCATTGGCAACGAGCCCAAGTTCTTCTGCGGTTTGCATCATGTGCTCGGGCAATTCACCCTGCTGAGAAGAAAAATTGATGTTATCGAGAGCGAATTCAGCCGCAGAATTCTGCGCCAGTGGAACAAGAAAACCGGACGCGAGTGGGAAATATTCGCTCTGCTGTCCAACAGCCGAGGCCGATCTTTTTTTGAGATGTCCAGATTCAAAGGTGGATTGCGGAATTGAAGCAGCTCCGCGGGACGTCCGTTCGTATTGCTGGCTCGCATCCCCACAACCCGAGAGGAAGATGAAGAAAAATGAGGCTATTGAACACCCAGCATGGGCCTGCAAGGTCGCACCGGTGGTCGCATGTAACCAGCGATTCCAAAAAAGTTTGACTGCATGACCCGTTGGCAAGCCTCACCTCCCACTTTGAGGCCCTATCGGCGGAGGCTGGGCTGGACTTGATGTGCAAGAATTTCCCGGTCTTTTTCAGAGAGTCCTAAATTTTTCCCTGGGTTGCCGATACCAAGCACGTGTTTTGCAGTTTTGTAGGCCAGGAGGCGCGTTCGGGTGCAGGAAAGGATTCTCGACAACACCTATCGACTTCTTGAAGAGATCGGTCGGGGCGGCTTTGGTGCTGTCTACCGAGCGGTGCGTATTGGCGCCGAAGGAAGTGGTCAGGTTGCGATTAAATTCTTGAACCGCGGCAGCGTTCTCTCTCTCCAGGAACAAATTCGCTTTCAACGCGAAGCGACTCTGATGAGTCAACTTCTGCACCCAGGAACGGTGACCGTGTATGAACTTGGTGAAACCGAAGGCCGCGCCTATATTGTTATGGAATACGTCGACGGTCCGAACCTTCGCGAATATGTGCGTTCCCGTGGTGGTCGACTGCCGCTTTCGGAAATTCTTGGCATACTGATTCAAGCAGCAGAAGCGCTGGAGTATGTGCACGGCCACAATATTGTGCACCGTGATATCAAGCCGCAGAACATTCTCGTGGCAACTGCAAAAGAAGGCGCTGAAAGTAAAATTCACGTCAAAATCGTGGATTTTGGTGTTGCCCGCTTAAATGATCCGGTGAAGCAAAATGTTGAAGCTGGCCGACTACGATCTGAAGTTGTTGGCACCTTTAGCTATATGGCACCTGAATCAACCGGACTTGTTAGCTGGGGGATCGATGCACGTGCTGATATTTATAGCCTGGGAATTGTTGCTTACGAATTAATTTCTGGTCGTACCCCTTTTTCTGAATTCAAAAATGATGAGCTTTTGCGAGCGCACACAGAAAAAAGCCCGCCATTGTTTTCACAGTTTGATGGTTTGCAGGTCCCTGATGTGCTTGAACGCATGGTTATGAAGTGTATCGAAAAACGTCCGGAAGACCGCTATCAGAGTACGTTTGGGTTACTCAGCGATCTCAAAAAGCTTTATGAATGTTTGCGTTCACAGAATTTTGAAAGTTTTGAAATTGCAACTAAAGACGTAGCACTCAGTCGAATCTTTAATAATATTTTTGTTGGTCGCGGCGAGCTAGTTGAGCAGGTTTCGGAAATTATCAGTAACCGGCAACGCAAGTCTCGCGTGACATGGAGTATGATACGTTCGACGGTTGGTCTTGGTCGCAGCCGCAGCCTTGCGGAAGTCAGGCGTCGGCTCGATGAACAAGACATTCCTTACTTGCACATCCGCTTTACCGAATCCGAGCAGCGACTGTCTTTGCGGGCGCTAAGTTTAGCAGTGAACGAGCAGCTGCAGGCGCTTGAAATACGATCACCGCGCGCATTTCAAAGCCTAATGCAGGAGTTGGCATTGATCGCCAACCGAGGAGCAACCGACGTCGCTCGTCTCATTCCCGCGTTGCGTCCACATCTGTTGAGGGCAGTTGACTCCGCGTCGCAGCAGGAAACAACATATTCAGTAGAATCTGGTCCGGACCAGGAAGACGATGACGATTTTGCTGAAAATTTTGAAACTCAAATGAAAAAGAGACCGCCGGCTCGGCAGGTGGTGAGCGTACGTGCACCCGTTCAACAGATCTTCCTCGAACTTTTGGCAAAGATCGCTCAACAGAATGGCTATCTAGTTTTTTTATTGGATGACCTCCACCTTGCAGATCCGGCTTCGATTGGGTTGTTTCAATTCATTACCGAGAGAGTCAACGATCAAACAAATTTTGCCTTCGTTATGACAATTCGCGAAGGTATCTCCAGACAAAATTTTGTTTTGGACAATTTTCTTGCCCGTCTCGCAAATCTGCGACGGCGGTTTCATGTGTGGGATCTCGCTCCGCTCAATCAATACGATTTTCAGCAGTTTTTGATTGCCATTGGTTTGCCGCGCCCATCCCCTCGGTTCGTTGAATTCGTGACTGCAAAATGCGATGGCTCGCCGTTACTTTTGCATCAACTTGTCAAGCAGATGATTGAAACAGAAGCTTTGGTACCCGAGCGCAGAGATTTCAATCCGTGGTCGCCAGTTTTTCGAGTTGATTGGACAAAGCTGTCACAAATAGTTGTTGATACAAGGAACGTCGAAGCACTCTTGGCCTCGCTCGATCGCCTCGACAAACGTGATCAGAGGTTAACCTGCATCGCTGCTGTCTCGCATGAAGCCTGCGAGTTTGAGTATTTCCGCATCGACCAAGACTTCACCTCGGTTGAACTAGAAACGCGCTTGCTGAGTCTGGTTCGGCGTGGTGTCTTTGAAATTCTCGGTGATGAAAATCTTCCGGTTCAACGGCGAGCATTTGTCTTTAGTCATGAGAAACTTCGTTCAGCTGTGCTTTCTGGTCTTGAATTACAAACCCGCAGGCAGATTCACCTGGCAATGGCAAATAGAATCACGATGCTTTATCCCAAGCCACGTCGCGAGCAAGTTTTGTCGCTCGCAAAGCATTTTGAAGGAGCGGGCCCGCTTGCTGATGCGGAACGAAGTTCGGAGATTTTCTTAAAGGCAGCTCGGATTCATGCACGCAGCTTCGAACACTCGCTTGCAAAGTATTATACCGAGCGAGCGATGGTTCGTGCGAGTGGCATTGGCAACCAGCAAGAGCGGCTCAATTACCTGCGCGAAGTCTTTGAAACCGAGTACATGATTCACATTGCGCAGAATGAGCTCGTGGCTGCAAGCGACGTCTGCCAACAGTTGGTTGCTCTGACATTCGATTCACAACGTAAGGAAACACTGCAGATCCACTGGGCGCATCTGCTGCTTGGTCTTGGTCGTCATCGCATGGCTTACCTACAAGTTGCAGAGGCAATCGACAGAAAACTCGTCTTTCCATTTTCTACCGTGCACAAATTTATAACCAGAGTTGCCGGCTGGTTGAGTGGTTTCGGTCAATTTCCGATTGCATATTCCGTCGCCCAAATTCGGCCGCTCAAAAAAGAGATGCCGACCGATAATCAGATCCAGGGTCTCATGTATTTGTCGCTGGCGCAGGCGCATGGTGTCGATGGTCACTCGCTTGGTTTTCTGCTTGCCGCGGTTCGAATGAAACTGCACCGCAAGGGCCCGACACGTTCCTTTGCTGTCTTCAACATGCTCATCGCGGCACAGTTTCTTCGTTCGGGGCGAATGAACCGAGCTTTTGAAATTGCAGAAACTCTTGAACGGAATTTGGAAGCTCATGGCCGTGTTGATATCGCGCGCTGGGTGCGTGCATTGCGTGCGATTTGGCTGGATTACCCAATGGGCAGAACTGAGCGTTTAGCTCGTGTTTTGGATGAGCGAAAAGAAGGCCAGATGCCCGCATTCGGTGTGCTCAATACCGAAAGTCATGCACTGCGGCAGTGGATACGGGCGACATCGCCTCGGCTTTGGGGGCAGCGCCGTAACGAAACAGCAACCGCGAAAAAGGATATGCTCTGGAATGAGCGGGTCGGAATGCATGCCGGTGGATACGTCTCTGATAGAGTGCGAGGCAGGAGAAAGATTGACGCCCTGCGTGAAAAACCAAATGCTCTGCAGGTTCGCAACGAATTCGCCGACACCCACGCGCCGCAGGCAAGTTCTGACAATCAAAATGCAGTGCAGGAGTCCTTGAGTCAGAGCAAACAAGCACGAAAGCTCCGGGAGGCCGGCGAGAATGGACAGTATTTAGGATTGCTTTTGTTCTCAGATGTGATCCGCTACGCACTCGCCGACAAACTCGATCCGCTGCGCAGAACTGTCGATCAGTTTTCTCGCCAGCAACAAGGTGGACTCGAGGGGGAAATCTTCAAGGCGATGTCTGTTTCGCTACAAGAATTTGTTTCCGGACAATACAAAGAATCGCTGGATTCATATGTGTCTGCACTGCGGGCAATCGTTCGCCGACCACTCGGTGAGATCTCGCTTCCCGTGAGCGACGCACTTCGTTGCGGCGCTCTGATTATGCCCTATCTCGCATTTTCGATGAACGTCAAGGGATGGCCATGGAAGCGCTCATTCTTCAGACTTCTCGATCGGGTCGACGACGTCTTGCAAAAGTCAGAAGGAATACGCAATCCTCGTCGCACGGCCTTTACGCCACTGTTTAAAGGCGTGATGGAATACATGAAAGGCGAAAGTAACAGAGCACTTCGTTCGCTCGGCGAGGCAAAGGATCTTGCCAAATCGGGGCAAAATGATCTTGCTGCGCTTCTCGCTGAGCAGGCTTTGGGGTTGATTTGTAGTGAAATGGATCAAGTGCGCTGTATGGATTATTTCGCCGAATGCTACAGATCCGCCCATGACCGGGGTTGGAAGTTACTCGAGCGTCAGTTGCTGTCCTTGTGTCGTCGTTTGAATCTTCCACTCCAACATCATTTTCCAGAGCTACTCGCTGAAGCTGAGAAGATAAGTTTCCGGAGGCGAACATCCGGGATCGCTCTCACTCACATCATCGAAAGTTGGTTGGTGATGAAGCGCGAACCTCAGACGGTGAATCATTATATCAACCAATCTGCGCGGGTTGGAGCAAAGATTCTCTCGTCGCCGTTAAGTTTGTTGTTTGTGTCAGGTTCAGAGGAAAAAGCCATTTATAAGCCGACAGTTCAATGGGTCGACGACAGCAATCTATTCCTGCAGAACCTTTCAGATCAGCCAGTGGGGCCAAAGACATTGGAAGTGGAGCTGGTTAAATATTTACCTCGCTTTCACGACGATCCGATGCGGCTCGTTCCGGTAGGTGCTGGTGATGATAATCAAGATCAACACGTCTGGAGTTTGTCTCCACAAAATGCCGACGAGGTCATTCGCGATGAGCAGCCTATGTCCGAGCCTGCAACACGGATTTTAGAGGTTGCGACACAGTTGAATACGCGGGTTGACCACGCACCTATAGATACACCTTATGCTGTGTATGTGGCACTTAAGCAGGCTGATAGATTTTTTGGTTGGATGGCAATGAGCCGCGTATCGTTGAGTCAATTCACCTCAAAAGACGCAGAAATGGACTTGCTGCTTCTGGCGCGTCATACGGCCTTTAATATCTCATTTGCAGGGATGTTAAATTCTTCGACGCATCATGGTGAACATGTTCAAATGCCATCTCTTGAGGTTGTTCAGCTGCCGTTTTCTGAAGGAATTATTCTCGAGGAGTTGGGACGCTTGCACAGAGGCGACCAAATAGGAACACAAATCTTTTCGCTGGGGCTGACCCGTGTGCTTATGTTGAATTGGAGTTTTGAGGCGAGCAGTGAAAATGCTGCCGCAGATGTGGGAGGACTCTTCCGTCATTATTCGACGCTGCTTGTTGAATCGCTGCGCGTCGCGGGAGAAGCTCTTGGCTTAGATCGATTCGCGATGCGATTTTCGGCAGATGTTGGAATATTGTTGGAACGAGCTGCAGTTGGCCAGCGTTTTGAACGTGTCAGCGTCAATGCAATCCTGCTCGACACGCAAGCGAATGAAGCCCAGGAATGTTTCTTTGGCCATGAAAATGTCATCTTCGCTGGAAGTTCGCGAGTGGAGCGTGAATTGCTACTTGAGCTTGGAGGAGTCTTGCGCCTCGATCGCTTGGTTTACCGCGAAAGGCGCCGTTTGCTTGCAGGAACTCAGGCCGGATGGTTATTAAATCAAGATTCACGGTTCCGTGAAATCAATTCCCAGTTTTCACAAAACGGGTTTATCGAGGAATATCTGAATCAAAAGCGATCTCGTGGCTTGATGTTAAATCGGATTTTGGCGAATGGTCATTTGCCGAACGAATTCTCAGCAATTGCTCTTCTGTTTGACGCAACCCAGGCCAATAAAAAGAATGTCGCGTGAACGCGTCGCTTTTGAACTGGAAATTTCTCTAAAAAAATCTCACTGGCGAATATTCATACTGTTGATTCGAAAGAGTGCCAGCGCGACTGCACAGAGGATAAACCCGGCGCTCCAGCTGATTGCCAGCAGTATTGCCTGACCTGCGGGGATCAACCATTCACCATTCAAGCTTTCGACAGTCAGTAGGCTTGGGTTCCAGATTTTCAATGCGAAATAGAGTGGGCCGTAGAGCAGGCCAAGAGTGTCGTTTGCTCGACTCAGTTGTGCGCTGGTTAAAAGGCTGTCAAATGTCGACGTGAGATGGCCCATTGAGAAGAGAATTAGGGTGGCGAGTGAGGCAAAAAGCGGGCGTGCGAGGCATCCGAAGAATGCGGCAATGGCAAGAGCTGTTGTGCTTTTGAGCCAGCTGAAGATGATCATCACACATTGAATTTTGAGATTCAGCGCAGTTGGCACGTCGGCGAGCTGCGGAAGCAAAAAGATTTTCAAACAATAGAGCGCCATTGAGACCAAGAGTAGCATAAAAGCATAGGCGTTTAAGCGGGCAAGAAAAAGCGCATGCCGACTCACTCCTGCAGGAATGTATAATTCGGCCATTCCCCGCGCCGAGAAATCGTTTGAGCAGAGGCTTGCGCCAGAGAAGATTCCAACAAGCAACAGAAGTTGGTCGGAGATAAAGTAAGAAAAAACGTCAACAACCCGATTCTCATGTGACAGTGCAATTCCGCCAATCACACCGGTGAGAATGAGTAGAACAGAGCCAACCAAAGTGCTTGTCCAAAGCACTTGTCCGCGTAAATTCTCGCGGAGTGTTAGTTTGAATATTCCTGAAGTCTGTAACATGTTCACTCCGGAATAATGCAGCCTGGTTGCACCAGGAGCTGTTCATTTTCTATCAGCCAGGTTTCTTTGACTTCTAAACGCAAGCGTGCGGGAGCATCGTGGCTTGATATGAGCAAAAAATGCCCCCGAGTGCACAGCTCGGCAAGCAGCTCGGCGAGTTCCGCACGTGCCCAGGGGTCGAGTCCCGAAAAGGGTTCATCAAGAACAAAACCCTTTGGAGATCCTGCAAGCGCAAGCGTCAGCAAAAGGCGTTGTTGTTGACCCTTTGATAACAGCTGAACATCGCGGTCGAGAAGCGATGTGATCTGCAGAGTTTCTTTCTTGAAAAAGTCATTTTGAAGTTTTTCAATTTCAACAGCTGACTTTCCGAGCAGGCTACTTAAAAATTCCCTGACCTTGACTCGCGTGGGTAAAACCGGGAGTTCGGGGATGTAACCTATTTTACCGCGAGGAATTTGCTGTTCTCCAAACCAAAAAACCTCGCCGTGGGTGGGGCGCATGAGACCGAGCAGACAGCGCAGAAGCGTTGATTTTCCAACCCCGTTGCGACCTGCCAGAAGAATGATTCCTGGTTGACGGATAGAGATCTCGTCTATCGTCCAAAGAACTTTTTTCGCACGCTTGGAGAAGATGTCGTCGTTGCGCCATTCGTATTTTAGATTTTTGCCAACGAGAAATTCATTTGTCATTGCGTTTCCTTGCTGTTGCCAATTTCTTCGGTGCAAATTTTTCGCTTAATGAGCCGGTCTCGTGCCAGGGGAAATGCATTGTTCAACATCTTGCATGCAAGTGTGCGATCCTTGCCAGGACGAACCAGAGGATCTCGCCCTGCGCGCAGTTCAGCAATGACATTTTTAAGCCAGGTTGAGCTTGGAAAATGAACCAAGACGCGTTCATATGCTGCTGCGGTGGAGTTGAAATCGCCTTTGAAAATATGAGTCAGGTAAGCAACCGAAAGAATGAGGTCCACTTCCAGGCGCGGATCTTTCGCTCCTGCTTGAGCAACTTCAATGGCACGGTCGATGTCATTGCGCTCGAAAGCCAAATAGCTCGCTGGAAAAAGAAAGATTTCTCTCATCCCCAGCGACTCTTTTGCAAGAAATGGCAGGTTTGTTAGAAACTCATCAAATTTCTTATTGACCCGTTCACGCAGTTCAGGATTCGCCTCCGGTGATGAAGCCATTGACCATGCGTTGACAGTGGAAGAGAGCCCCTGCAAGGCGATCAGAATGGAAGCAAACTCTTGATGTCCGAATGAAAAGAATGATGCGCTAGGTCTTTCTTTAATCGCGATGGAGTTTGCTTTGTCACTGCGAGCTTGGTTTAGCCACAAGCTGTTGGGTGTTAAAATGATGCAGCCTATGAGCAGTATCATCGAAGGTAATTTGTACTGACCTGCGACGCTTGCTTTCACTTTGCTTTGCTTCCCTTCTCAGATTTCGTATTGAGTCCGGATCATGCCGCCAAGAAAGCGCGCAGATGACCAATCAACATGATAATAAGCTCAACTGAAATAATTAAGACGAGCGGACTGAAATCAATATATGCGCCTGAGCTGTAGACAACGAGCTTTGGAAAACGCCGGCGAAGTGCGTTTGCTGGAGGGTCTGTCAACGGGAAAACCATGCGGCCGATGATGGATGATTCATCAGCTCGTGCAAGTCGCAAAATTGCCGCAGCAAAGAGGAGTATTGAATAGAGTCGGAGAAGGTAAGTGATGGCATCAAAGACAAAACTCAACAGGTGGACCACGGCATGACTCCTTCGTCTGCGTTTGAACATAGCTAGTCTATTAGACCTCGTGACCTCGTCCAACTCGCAAGAATCAAAGGAAAAGAGCGACTGTGTCAAGAAGTCGACAGAACTCTTAAACAGGTGAATAAATTGCCGACATGAAGAAGCAATTTTGCGCAGAGTCGGACGTGCAATTGGCTCATGGAGGCTGATGTGTCGACGCAAAGTGGAACCGGGCAAATCCCTATTGGCAGCAATCTTTTTGAGCTGATTGAGTTCACGCTCACGCGCAAGCAACCCATAAGTCCTTTGCTTGAGACGCAGCAAGAAAGCACTGAAGAACAGATCTTTGAACCTACAGTGTTTGCAGTCAATGTCGCAAAGGTTCGGGAAGTGATTCGTCTTCCAGTCCTTGAGCCATCGCTTGGCAAAAGGCCAGAGGTGTTGGGTGTTTTTCAGCTGCGCGGAGTTCCAATTCCAGCCATCCATTTGGCCTGTGCGCTTGGCTTTAGCCAAGAACCGCTGAACTCTTCTGCGCAGGTTTTGGTCACCGAGTTTTCTGGCCGCATGACGGGTTTTGTGGTCGCTCATGCGCGGCGGATTCGCCGTGTTAGTTGGAACGAAGTCATGCCACCGCAGAAGGATCTGTTTGGTGGAATCACCGGCATGATGCTCGATGAGAAGCGGAAATTTGTATTTATCATCGACTTTGAAAAGGTTTTGTCAGAAATAGAGGGACAAGAATTCGCGCGATCAGCCGCTCCAGCCGAACGTCCTCCTGTTTTGCAAAGTTTACAATCGCTGCAGCTTTTGCAATCCGTCGGTCGCATCCAGAAAACTCCTGTTGTTTTGATTGTTGATGACTCAACAACAGCCCGCCGCGCTTTGCTAGAGATTGTTCGCAGTTTCCCTTGCGACGTTTTGGAGTGTGGGGATGGTGAGCAAGCTTGGCAAGAGAGTCTGCGTCTGCAGGGTCGCGATATCCCTTTTATGATTATTTCTGATGTCGAGATGCCGCGCCTCGATGGCTATTCACTCGTTCGCCGGATGAGAACCGACGCAAGGTTTATAAACACACCGCTGCTTCTTCACTCGAGTCTGACGGGTGAAGTGAACAAGGAGCGCGCTTTGGCGGCAGGCGCCGATGCGTTTATTGGAAAATTCAACAAGCGCGATCTGCTTGCAGCGGTTGAAACATGTCTGAGCGTTCTCATGCAAGAGGATAGAGCGGCTTCATGAATCCAACAGTTGCTATGCTCCACCCGGGGGGAATGTCATCGGCGGTATGAAATAAATCTTTTTATTGATCCTTCGATATCAAGGTTCAGGCTGTGAAAAATAGCGTGCCCAGAGATCTACAACTGAGCTGACTGAGAACTGCTCTTGAAGGGTTTCGGGCAGCGAGCGGCGTTGGATACAAACTGACGACAAAACCCGTTGCCATGTGGCAACAACCCCACCACCTTCGCGCGACATCGCATTCACAAGAAGATGTGAGCGGGAATACAAGCGGCTGACCAGGATGCTGCCCGCCTCAGTGAATGGATGTTCAAGTTCAGGTTCGACACTGAACAACGCTTTGCGCCCTACAGTGCGAAGCAGATCTGTTTGGCTTTGCTGAACATTTCTTCCTTCGTAGATCTGTGCAAGGCCCTCGCCGATCCACGATGGGAGAACGTCGCCACAAAAAGCGTACATATAAGCATGGGTTGTTTCGTGTTGCGCGAGTCGTTCGAGGATCTCATTGCTGACCTGTCGTCCGTTACTACTCCGTCCAACCGGGATTCGGATATAGCCATCAAAAACTGCGGCTGCCCAAGGTGGTGCACCGGTTAGGCTGTTGAAGTCGTTGGTTGGAACCAGCCACGCGCGCAGACGTGCATGTGCGGGAAGGGGGCCAAGAATTAGCGACAGCCGCGCATGAACGCTCTCAATCGCGCGCGCAACTGCATCTGCCGTTGGACGCAGATCTGCGGACGAATAACTCACCTCAATGCCTTGTCGGCTTAAGACATCTTGAGCGCGTAAGTAGTTCTTTTTTTGCTCAAGTCGCTTCTTGCGAGAATCAATAAAAACCATCAACTCGCTGATGTTACTTTGTTGCGCAACCTCAGGTTTGCCAAGCATGTCGGTCATGCGTGTGAGCAGGTCGTCGGCTCGTTCAAGTTCATCTTGGCTGAGTGCGAGGTCAATGAGAATCTTTAGACTGTCCGGGTCGACGCCTGTTTTGGAAAGGTCTTCGAAAAGTTCACGTGCGGATTCGATTTGTCCTTGCCGAAGCTTGAGAGCTGCAAGAGCCTTTCGCGCATCAGGATTGCCGAGCCGTGCCGATTCATCGAAGCTCGACTCAGCGTCCGACACTTCTTTTTTCTGCAATTTATAAAAGCCAAGGGCTAAGAGTGCAGTTGCGAGATTGCGTCTGAGAAGCTCGTCTTGTGGTCGAAATTTAAGTGCACCTTTGAGTTGTGCAACTGCACCTTCATAATTTCCCATTTGGAAATGGGCATAAGCATCGAAGGTATTTGCCTGCTTTGCTTCGATTGGTTTTGCGCTGCTGCTGTTATTTTTTGCTGAACTCTGAGTTGATGTGTTTGAAATAATGACCGGCGCAACTGCGGTTGCGCTCTGAACTGCTACAGGTTCACCGCTCGCCGGGCTCTCGACAATTGTAAGTGGTTGTCTGCGTTGATGGCGGACGTAAAAAAACAGTGCGGCTGCAAGAATTGCAAGAACCACACTCTTTTTAAACATGGTTTGTCCCTTCAGTGCGGTGTCAGCAGAGTTACAACCTCGTAATGACGACTTCCCGGGAACATATCATAAAGTTCAAAGGCGCGCGCCTTGTAACCCAGTTCCTCAAATTGACGCAGGTCGCGCAGCAGGGTGTCTGGGTTACAGCTCATGTAGGCAAGAGCGCGAGGTTTGAGGGCGACAAGTTGTTTGATGACTTCAGGTTGGCATCCGCGTCGAGACGGATTCACGGTCACGAGGTCGGCCTTTGTGAGAGAGCCATTGCTGAACAAGTTGGGCAGTACTGTTTCGGCACGACCAGCATGAAAGCGTATGTCCTGTAATGAGTTCACCAAAGCATTTTCGTGGGCGTCGGCAATGCTTGAGGAGGTTTCTTCAATGGCCGTTACTTTACAGCCGCCGCGCGCCAGGAGCAGCGCAAGAGAACCCACTCCGCAATAAACATCAACAGCTTTTTCACCCGCTTTAGGTGAAAGCCATTCCATCATTCGAAAGTAAGCGCGTTCTGCAACTGCAGGGTTGATCTGAAAAAAGCTGGTTGAGGAAATTCTCAGTTGAAGGTTCGCAATCGAATCGCGCAAGCAATCTTCTCCAGCGAGCAAAGTTGTTTGCCCTGAAAGCGCTGAATCATTGCTTTCCCCTTCATTGGCAACCTGAAAAACTGCATTTCCGGAGGAGTCGTTTACGTGCATGAGCACGCCTGTCACAAAATCAAGCCGCTCCATCAACATTCGGGCGAAAGGTCGAAGCTTGAGTTTATCGGCGGAGGTAACAACCAAAGTGACAAGCGCGTCTTTACTGTTCTGTGCTGTTCGCACAACAATGTATCTCAAGAGGCCTTCGCGGGCACGTTCGTCGTAAACACTAAGTTTTTGCTCGCGAATCGCAACCCGCATGAAGCTGAGAATTTTGTTCAGCCGATAGTGTTGTATAGGACAGTCGCCCACATCAACGACCTGGTGTGTGCCTGGTTTATAGAGTCCGATATTTATGTAGCGGCGGTCAGGATGGGCGAATTTATCGCTGACCACGAGTTTTGCAGAATGGCGGTAGCCAAAGCGATCGGGAGAGGGCAGACACTCAGCAACAGCCTGAGTTCCTGTCAGGCCCGCCTCGGAGAGCTTCTTTTTGAATTCGTTGGTCTTGAAAACGAGCTGATCGCGGTAATCGAGATCGAGCATTGGGCAGGATTGGCATTGATCCAGAACGCGACACACGGTTTCGTGAAAAACCTTTTGCGGCTGTCCGTCTTTGTTCAGCATCATTCGCCGCGTGGTTCCGGAGCGTGGCCCTTTAGGGATGGGACCACCCAGGACGTCGACAGTTGGTTTCGTATTGCGGGGCATTGGCCTGCTCGTCCGTTCAGACGCAGCCGAACTGCGAGCTGATGAAGTCGGGCGACGGGGAGCATTTTTTTGTGAGGTCATGCTGATTCCTTGTGACTCGACAACGCTTGCGCAGGACTGCTGAGTTTGTGACAACGTTTTGCTCTAGCGATTCCATCTAATCTTTTCAATGGCTAGGCTAGGGCTTTGTTCATTGATTTTAAAGCCAGGGCGGCGGCGAAAGAAGCGAACGTCAAATTGCTTGACAATGGGTTGCCAGGTTTGAACAAGCTCTCGCCAGCGGACATACTCGATTGGTGAACTCGCAGATTTGCTTGGCTTATGCAGATAAATGTCGCCGGCGATGTGCACAACAGCGTGTTTGAAAGATGTATAGGAAGTTGCATCATGGGCATCGACAATCGCCATCACGTCGCCAAATTCGAGGCCCAGAGCTGCCTGTTTAGGAGTTAATTCGTCATAAGCAAGCCACAGCGCATGGCTAAATTCATCGTGGTTGATGAGTGCAATGCTGTGACCGGCTTCTTTCACCATGTTGATGTTTTTGGCCTGGATAATCCCGGGGTCGGCAAATTGCAGGGCCGTTGCAAAGCAATTACGTCCGCGGAAGGGCGAATAACGGCCGAGGAGGTTTTTCATGTGATCGGGTAGGAGCTCATCAAGAGGCATCTGCATTGCGCCCGGGTTATTTTCAAGCCAGCGCTCTGCACGCCCACGGATTTCTTTGAAGCGACCGGCAAAGTGGTTTGACCAGCGCGACACCACCGACTCATCACTCTTGCGCAGAGCTCGTACCTCATCCACAGGCAAATACGGCATGAGGCTTGGATAAACCAATGCGTGTGAAAGTTTGTCCAAATCGAGCCAACTGAGGTCGGCAGTTTCAAGAGTGAGCAGCGCAATTGACGGCTTGCTACTTTTATCAACTGCATCTGATGCTTTTTTCTCAATCCGTGATTCCAAACTGCGGAGGAGCTTATAGCTTGCCTTTTCTGAGCGGGTCAGTCTTCGAAATGCTGTGTCTGAGGCAAGCTGAGCAAGAAGTGGCCGCAATTCTGTTGTCTTTAAGCGAAGAACAATCGGCTCTGCAATTTCTGGCTTCTTTTTTTCAGCTTCAATGCGCGCTTTCAAGGTTTTTTGGCTCGGGCGAATGGTTTTGGGTTCTAGGAAAAGTAGGTTTGTCCAGCGCGAAGCTGGGGGTGTTGTTGCAGCGGCGTTGTCTTCAACAATCAGGTTGCTATTGCCTGCATTGTTCGCTGAAATTTTCAGTGGCACGAGGCTCAAAGCGAGCAGTGCCCATACAATTTTGCGCACGCGCAAAACCCCTTTGTTCAGGCGTCCCTCCGTGATCAGCTGGGAGCGCACGTCGTCAAAGGGGGTATCGGTTCGGGCGAAACAGAGGCTTGGGAAAAATTTGCCTTAGGCTGTAGGGCTAGTGTCGGGGTGGATGAGTGCCCAGGCTTCGGCAAGCAACCGATCGGCTTTGTTCTCTTGTGGAGAAAGGTCCGGCACTGTTACGCCTTTAAGGTCCAGAAGTTTCGACGAAACTTCAATCACAGCTTCTTGGTAGGTTGAGAGTTTGAGATCGGAAAGTTCCCGCATTTGCCGCATCATTTTATACATGTGGCGAGCCGTAAGGGCGCGCTCTTTCCAAATGGCCAGCTGCTTTGGATCAATGGTTGGGGTTGTGTTTTTTGCCGGTGAGTTTTCAGCGTCTGGTAATCTGCTTTTAAGTTGGCGCAATTCGGTCTGCAAATTTTGCAGCTCGTTGCGCTGTTTTTCTGCGCTTGTTCGCTCGCTTTTGAGTTTGCTATTTGCGCCATTCAACTCCTGCTGAATATCTTTCAACTGCGTGCGAAGATTATTTACTTCCAATTCAAGCGAGGCAGCGCGTTTCTTTTCTGGCGAGTTTTGTTCTACGTCCTTAATTCTCTCAACGAGAGCAGCATTTTCAAGCCGAAGTTTGTATAGTTGTCCTTCACTGAGATTGTCGAAATCGCGAATTTGCATTTCAGTGTCGCGCAGCTGCTGTTTGAGCTGCTTAACTTCGTTCTTTAGATGGGCATTTGATTTGCGCAGCTCAAGAAGTTCAGCCGAGTGTTTGTTATTTTCGCGCTCAGGCTTGGATTCTTGTTTGGGTTTTTGTTGAGTGCTGCGCTCTTGCAATGCAACAATCCGAGACTGCTCGAGAGTGAGTTTATTCTGCAGTGCAGCCAAATTTTCTTGAAGACGCGCTCGACTCATGAAGATGACCAGCGCAACAATCGACGCGAGTGCTCCAAAACCCAGGGCAAAATAAACGAGTGCGGATTCCATGATGCAACCTCCTGCGCCCCTCGGCCACGGCGGTCGAGGAGTCTCACAGGAGAGTCATACATTAGTTTGAGCTGACAATGAAATCGCGCAAGCGTGTGGCAACGATAGAACGTGGAACCCAGAACAGAACCGAGAGTTGTTCAACCAGGTCGCAGGTTGGTTCAGCATGGCGCAGAGCTGTTTGCAGAAGCGGAGTCGGCATCAGTAGGGCGCTTGCAAACATATTCAACCTGACGTCGACAACCGCAGCCAACTCGGGAAGCGTTTGCAAACCAACAACCAAGTGGCGGCCAATTTCGCGAGCTATTAAGAAGCGCAAATAGGGTTTCATGTCTCCAGATCGGTGGCTTATCACCGTCCGGCCATTGATGTTCTCACAGGTGACAGCCGGCGAAGTCTTATTTTCGTGGGTTGTCACGAGCAGCGATGAGTCGAGGACTTCAAGAACTTCAGGGAGCATGACCGGAAGGGCATTCACCCGCGCACGAAGCAGCAGTTCTTCGGCACGTGCTTCCGTCACGTCACGCTTCAGATCGGTGAGTTCTTCAAAGGTATGAACGCTTAAAGCCGCTTGGAAGCGCGCTGGGTTTTTGAAATATTCGCGTTTGAGATCATCAATTTGCCTGGTATTGAGAGAAGATTGGCCGTATCCACGATATTCTTGAAGAGCCTCCTCAACGTCGGCTCTGCCAGCGATAATGTCGAGTACGTCACGTTCATCAAGATCCAGGTGCTGAGCAATGGCCCGCACTGTTTCCAGTGATTTGATGTTTTTTTTGCCCTTTTTCCAATGGCTGCAATCAGCCGGATCGAAGCCGAGAATGGCACCTACATGTTGGTCAATCACCTTGACCTCAAATGCATGCTTGATGTTCAACGCTTCTTTACAAAATCTGAAAAGTTCAGCGCTTTGAGGGTAGCGATTCTCGTCGGTGCGTTTCATGACGAAAATTCCTTTTTTCGTTTTGCCCGAATCGGTCTTCACCGGGGTCGGGGAGCTTTCGTTGCATCGATCAACTAAGGAACAACTCCCCTTAGATTTTGTCAAGCATGCAGAGGAGTGTGCGTAAAATAAGGTTTTCAAGCATTAGGTTCAAGTTTGCCGCCAAAAACTTTGACAGTTTGAGTTGGGATGCTCAAAAAAGTTTTGTTAGCCTGAGAATAGCACTGGCCCGTATCGCGTTTGCACGGGCTTTGTAAGTGGAGAAGGCTATGGGCTTTCGTATTATGACCAACACGTCCTCGGTGACCGGACAACGGCATTTGAGGAACACCCGCAGGTTCTTGGACCAGAGCTTGGAGCGACTGGCGTCAGGTTACCGCATTAACAAGGCTGGCGACGATGCCGCGGGTCTTGCTATTAGCGAGAAGCTGCGCGCTAAGATTCGCGGCTTACAAGTTGCGCAGCGGAATGCCAACGATGGTATCTCGCTGGTTCAAGTCGCTGAAGGTGGTTTGAACGAAGTCCAGAATATCTTGGTTCGCATGCGCGAATTGGGAGTCCAGTCCGCTTCAGATACCATCGGACCAAGAGAACGTGTGTATCTCGACAACGAATACCAAGCGTTGAAGTCGGAAGTTGACCGTATTGCGAACGGAACAGATTTCAACGGAACGAATCTTCTCGATGGAACCGGCGGAACACTTGATATCCAGGTGAATACCGGTGGCGAGAATATTCTTGGTGTCGACCGTATTAGCTACGACGCGTCCAGAGCAGATGCGAATACCGATAAAATTGGGATCGCTGACTTGTCGATTGCGGATAAAGAAGGTGCTCAAAAGAGCTTGGCAAAGGTAGACTCAGCACTTGACTATATTTCGTCTTTGCGTGGTGACCTTGGTGCAATGCAAAACCGCTTGATTTCAACAATCAACAACATTGGTATTAGCGTGGAAAACTTGAGTGCGGCCAACAGCCGAATCAAGGACGTTGATATTGCGGATGAGTCTGCAGAGCTCACGCGTAACAATATTTTGATGCAGGCTGGTACGAGCGTTCTTGCGCAGTCGAACCAGGTGCCCAAAATGGCTTTGGAACTTTTGCGTCAGTAATCGTTTGGATTCTCAAGTGCCTGAATGCATTTTCTGATGCGTTCTTCGGCCTCGGGCGAACCCAGCGACCAGCGCAGGTAAATTTCCTCGCCAGCAACAATCAACTTGCCTCTGACTCCTGCCTTCAACTGGGCGGTCTCAACCGCTGTCTTGCTCAAGCCATTATTGCATCGAAAAAGCACAAAGGGCGCAGTCGTTTTGATGAACTTTCCCGTTGGCGTTGTGATTGTTTTTAGGCTAAGTGCAGTGTTTTTCATCTGCTGCCAAAGAAGCCGATAAACCTCAATATCTTCGAGTGCAGCTGAGCAGACTTGCAGGGCCCACGGACTCGGACCCAAGGCCATGCTTTGCACCATGGGAACATTTCCAATCGCAAATCCACAGCGCAGACCCGGAAGTCCAAAGAATTTGCTGAAGCTTCCCAGCGTAATAACGTTTTCCGCGGACGCAAGGGCGGCAAAGATCTCTGGAGAAAATTCTGTGTAAACCCGGTCAATCAGAAATGTGTGCTGCCTGAAGCGATTTGCCAAACCCAGTATGACTTCAGTTTCAACTGAATGACCGGTCGGGTTGTTTGGCGAGGCGAGCAGCACTAGACGAGGCTCAGAGGCATTTGCGAGTGCCTCCTCAAATGGCTTTTTGGGGTGGTGAAACTCATTGTCTTCAGCGACAAGAGGTGTTTGCAGGACTTTCAGTTCAAGTCCCTGCATCATCCGCATATATTCGGCCCATCCCCAGCTGGTGGTCTGAACACTCATCCCCTTGCTTGCAGCCCAGCTCAGGATTTTAAAGAGAGCGTCTTCTGCGCCATGGTACAAGGTGACGCTTTCGCTTGGCACCTGCAACGCGCGGCCAATGGCCTGAACAAACGCATGTAATGTTTCGCGCGAGGAATAGCTGGAAACGAGTTCAGCTGCGACGGGGCCTTGCAGAATTGCATGGACACGCGGGCCGTGTCGAAAATGAAATTCGTTTCTGTGGAGTGACAAAAGTTGCTGAACCATCGCGGATCCGGGCCTCATCGAAGGACAAGTCCGGCCTAACATCGTTCTGCCGCCTCGACAACTGTGGGGCAACGCGGGCGGCCGCACTCGGTCATCCCTCAAACGCGAAAATTAGGCAGCTTTAAGGTCTTCGCCTTGAGAGAGGATTGCGAGCAAGCGCTGAGCCGCTTTATCGTTGGGGTCATTTTCGAAGATCTGGCTCATAATCGACTTCGCGCCATCAAAATAGCCAGTTAAATAGAGGCGAACTCCCTGCGCAAACAGCTCGACACTGCGTTGTTTCGCGGCACGACGGAGGTCTGAGTCGCCACCAAAGAATTCAAAAACGTCGACGGTTGCGGTTTTATTTTTGTTCCAAACCCGATCAAGTGGGCGAATCCCATCAGGCAATGTGTTTGCTGCTTTGTTTCCGGTTAAGGCATTTAGGTAATCCAAACTCAAGAGGGTCGTTGCGCAGTAGTCTGCTGCAACTTCAGCGAGCGTCGCAGAGATGTTTTGCATGTCGCCAATGATCCATGGACGCAACACTCCCGAGCTCTCGGAGAAGCGAAGGGCGAAATGGCCTGAGTGAGCACCGAAGCTGCACTCGTGCAGACTCATACTTAGGCTTTGACGGTGTTGGTTCCAATTGCGCATCGCGATCTGTGTTGCCTCAATCCAGCGCAAGGCAGAGTGCGAGGTGTCGCGGAAGACAAGGCTCCAACGAAGACCGTCCTGAGCAAAAATATATCCACCCAGATCGTTTGCGGCTTTGGTGAACAATTGCGTTAGCTCTAAAACGATCGCGCGATCGGGGAGTTGTTCAGCATCGCGGCCGCGCGTGGCTGAATTTTTCATGACCACATTCACTATTGTTCCTGCGAAAGCATGTTCATGGTTCGCATCAAGGCTAGAGATGTTGTTGATGCCAAACACTCGAATAAGATCGCGCGGGACAAATTTCTGAGCGGAACTCACTTCGCTTTCGAGCAGTGAGTTACGAATCAGAATGTCGAGTTGTTGAGCTAACACAGAGGTTAGCGCTTCAATAATTCTTTCGCCCATCGCGGTGGTTTCGCTGCGCTTGCGAGCGCGAGCAATAATCCAGCCAAATGTTTGGTGAGGACCGCGCACTGGGCTGTCAATCATCACTTCGAATTCCGGGGTATTTTCTGATGTTGTTGATTGGGGCTGATGTTCAACAAATTGTGGAGCCTCAAAACCAAGCTTGGGAAGCTCACGATTGCAGAAATTCACAACCAAGCTGATCGCCTGAGTGCGGTGCTTGCAGGTTCCGAGCTGGGACATCAATTTAACAAGAAGTTCTTGTTGCTGAAGGTGATCTTTTTGAACTTGAAGATCCGCAGATGTCAGCTGAGGCCTTGAGTACATGAGAACAACTGTCAAGCAAATCGGAATAATCACAGCGGCCCAGTTAATAACGAAAATCGAATTGCTTGCTTCAACGGTTAACCAAAGCCCGACAACGCCTCCGGCAAAAAAACTGCAGGTGAGAGCCTTAATTTGATTCCGCCAGCGCGGTGATTCTTCGCCCTGCGTAAAGTCGCGGATGAACTCGGCGATACGCCCATTCCAAGCGAGTTGGGTTGAAGCGACGTATGACATGAGGCAAAAGCATCCGGCCAAAACGAGAATCGCAGATTCAATTGCCCGCATAAACACAATCGCCGATGTGCCGCCTGCCGGAATGAGGTAGGTGGCCGACAGCACAACGAGCGAAGTGACTGCCCATGTAGACACGAATCCGCGCCGTTTGAGTTGAGTTTTGCTCCAGACTTCACTGAGGAAATTCGCTGTCGCAGCAACAACCCAGCCCGTGAAAAAAGCGGCAAGGGCATAGCTGCTACGCAACGAAAGCACGCTCCACATCACCGATTGTTGAGCAAAGGTGTCGGTCGTAGATAATGTCCAAACGGCACGTGCGGCAAGGAGTTGAGTCAGCGCAACATAGATTGGCGGCTGTCCGGCCCAGAAGGTCAGTGCCAGAGCAAACAAAGGTGCAAGCATTGCGAGACCGAGTTCAAAGAACAGCCCGCGTTGAAAGTTACTTTTCGTAGAAAAAATTTGATGGGCCTTGTTTTGCGCAACGAGAAGTGGTGGAAGATTCTGCGGTCCGTATTGTCCATTGCTTGCGATGTGAGAGTCAAACTGGACCCAGGATTTGTCAGCTAAAGAAAATCGAGCCAAAGGTGCGATAATATCTTCTTTGCTGCACTTTCCGCCTTCACAGACGGGTTGTCCGGCGAGAGCTAAAATAGGTTTTTCCTTTGGCCATTTCTTGTTTATTTCTTTTGCTTCTTCGTCGGTGATGCGTCGACTCAAGCGCACGTGGGTTGGGTTCGCGCTGAATTGACTGCTGGAAACAAATTGTCCTCTTCCGAGAGGAAGTCGTTCAGATGCGACTTGATAAGTTCCATTCGATAGTTTTTTCAGAACACGCTTGCATTGACCTTCAATACTGTCTTTTGGGCAGCTGTAAAATTCTGCAACCCAATCCGTCAGGCGCAGATGTGTTGAGCCGCGCTCTTCGAGCTGCTGCTCGTTATGCGAAGGTTTGGTTTGTCGTTGTAGTGCGAATCCAGCATAAAAACTCGCAACGATTGCGACTGCCGTAACTGCCATGATTTGCTGTGTTTGCGAACGCACAACTCGCCATACTTCTTTCAGTTTGCTTGCCGCAGCTGAATAAAAATCGTTCGCTGTCATGAATTCATCCTTCGCATCAAGCACTGCTCGGTTGACCAATGATCCCAAAAGCAAGCACACGGCTCTAGGAGCAATGATCGTTCGAAGAAGGGATCGGCTGCAGGTCGAGTTACCACGTCGGCAAAGACTGCCGACGTGGTGGTGATTGTTGACGAAATTACAGGCTACCAAGTGAAATCTGGCGAGGATTTGCGAGAGCTGTGTTGGCAAAGACTTGTGCGACCTGGGCAAAACGTGCAGGTGCATCTGTGCAGAAGAGTTCGCTGTGGCCACCCATAAACTGATTGCGATTCGGGTGTGCTGCCAGGAACGATTCGACTGCAGCAAGAACGGACGAAGAACTGTCGAGGAGAATCAGTGGGGGCTCTTGACCTGACTGACAGCTATAAAGAACCTTTTCCTCTTCGGCCGAACGAATCACAACCGTGCGATTCAGAATTTCACCAAGTGTTTCTGCAATAACCGCAGCAAAGCGGGGGAAGTGAGTGCAGGCAAGCATCACCACATCAACATCGCTTGGCATGTCACTCAAGTACATGCGACACGCTGCACGTGCGATGTCGCCACTCGAAACTCCTTCTTCGACAAGTGGAACGAAGAGTGGGCAAGAGCGCTGCCAGACATTTTCAACACCGCATTCTTTCAGCACTGCTTCAAATCGGCCGCTGGCAACAGTGAAGCGAGTCCCGAGAACAGCAACGCGCCGATTGGGCTTAAAGAGTTGTGCTGCCTCGGCGCAAAAACCTTCAACGATTCCAATCACCGGTAGGCGAAAAACTTGTTTGAGTCGGGCTACTGCAACGCTGGAGGCCGTACCGCAGGCAACCACAATCAGCTCTGCGTTCTGCGCAGCAAGAAATAGAATTGCTTCACTCGCATAGCGAGTGACCGTGTCTGCGCCCTTATTTCCATAGGGATATCGGGCGTTGTCGCCCAAGTAGATCGTGTTCAGCGTCGGATGTTTGTTGACCACCGACTCCCAGACGGTGAGGCCACCTTGTCCGGAATCGAAAAAAGCAATGCGTCGTTGATGTGCTTCTGAAACATTCTGGGATGCAAGACTCTTGTTCATCAGTTCAGGCCTTTTTCAGCTCAAAAGATTAACAAATAAACTCTCAACCCGTTGCGCGGCATGTTCACCAAAGACAAGGTTTTTTGCTTCGGTTGACAACTGCGCGAGCTCATCCGGTGGGAGACTGTGAACGCGATTGAGGTGTTCATCTTTAAGTAAACAAACCAAGCTTGCTTGCCAACCTAACGCACGTGCCGCATGGATATTGATTGGAGTGTCATCAACAAATGCCAACTGCGCCGGAGTCAGGGTTTCGGTCGCCGAAGTTGACTTCGTACCGTCGCGAAGCAACGAGAGTCTCTGCGCGGCCTCGAATGCGGCCTTGTAAATGTGTGGATCGGGCTTTTCGGTTCCAACGTCTTGGCTGAATAAAACAACATCAAAAAGTTCGTGCAAAGACGTGGTTCGCATGATGTCGCTTTCGTGCCACGGTGTGGCATTGCTGAGTGCACCAACAATATATCCATGTTTGCGCAGTCTTTGAATCAAGCGAACAACTCTGGGGCGTGCTGGACCAACGATCAGGCTACTTAATTCTTTGACAAGCGCTGGAGCAAAGACACCATTGCTCAAGCGGTCTAATCCCAACGCGAGACGATGCGCTGTTTCCGGCGCATGGCCCGCAGCCTCAAGCATCCCTTGAATATAGGCAAAAGGTCCGACTTGTCCCGTACACCATTTGACCATCAATTGGTTCTCGCGGACCCGTGCCATCATGGTATCCACCGAAAAATTCTTTTTGTCGGGGTTAAGTTCATGTTGGCGGGCGAAAAAAGAGTCCCAATCGAGGTCGATCAGGACACTACCAATATCAAAGAAGATGGCCTTGAGCGGCGCTGAAGAATTCTCGTTAGGGGCCCGGAATGGCTCAAAAAGTTCGAGATCATTTGGGGATAGGCGAGGCCACATAGATTTTCACCCTAAAGTTGCGACACAAGACTCCGAACCCCCAACATGGATGGCATGTGATCTCAAGTGTCTTTTTCTTGGAAGGATTTACGCCATGGCAGCTGCCGAATCAATCAAATCGCCGCAAGGATCGCCGCACGCGGAAAAAGTGACGTTGCTCTTGATTGAAGATGTCAGTGTAACAGCAGATATCGAGAGAAGTTACTTTGCCAGTGTTGGTTTCAATGTTTTGGCAGGGTCTTCAGTCAGCGAATCAGAGTCGTTGATTTCCCGCGAATGGGTTGATGTGGTGATTGTTGATGCCGGTTTTGCCAAGCGCAAAGGAATCGAGTTGATTCCCATTTTGAGGAAAAATTCGCGCAATCGCGACGTCAAGGTGATTGTGACAAGTGTTTCTGGAGATGTTGCTCTGAAGAAAGCAGCAACTGCTGTGGGTGCCAGCGCATTTATCACCAAACCTGCACCACGGCCGCGGTATTTGAAAGAGATAAAAAAGTTGTCTGCACAAAAGTCGCGTGACACCGAGCGCGTGCATCAAGCCTTGGATGTCGATGTTATCTGGAATGGCCATTCCCTAAAGGCAACGACTTTGGATGTCAGTAGTGAAGGAATACACATTGCACTTGACGACCATGCCACTTTGCAAGTGGGAGCAATGATTCAATTGAGTTTTACAGTTGAAGGCAAGGCATTGCGGGTGCAGGGCGAAGTGGTGAGACACACACCAAAAGGTGTTGGAGTTAGATTCGTAGGCATGGGCCCACAAGCGCAACGTCTTCTCGATAAATTTTTGCTGAGATTTAGCATGGAAAGACAGACATCACATTTTTATCTGTGATGCCTTGCTGTAAAAGCTATTAGCTTTGCTGATGCGGCAGAAGAATGTGATTGCAGCTTGGGCAAAACTCGATGTCTTTGCCGCGAGCCATGTTGTTCAGAAGCTGTGGTGACAAGCTCAAGTGACAGTTTCCACAAGCTCCAGCAACAACCCGAGTCACCGGACCGTTCGGATTCCGAGTGAGTTTCGAGATACGGACATAATGTTGGCCAATGCGATCTTCGAGTCGTGCCAGATAGGTTTGCCGCACGCCACCAATCTCGTTCAATCGACCTGAAGAACGATTTTCTGCGTCTTGCGCTTTTTGTCGTTCATCAGCGGTCGCAGAAAGCGACTCTTTGAGCTCCGACTCAGCTTTAATCAATATTGTTTTGAGTTGCTCGATGCGGAGTTCGGTTTCTTCTGTTCGGCGCGTTGAATCGCGAAGATCGCGATCAAGGTTGTCGACTTCGCGCTTTAGTGCACGATGTTCATCGTCATTGCGGGCACTGAATAACTTGCCTGAACGCTCGGCTTTTCGCTCTTCAAGATCATCTGCGCGCTTGTATTGACGCCGCAATTCGCCTTCTAGAAACGCCATGTCAGTCTTGGTTTTGTTGATAAGATCTTCGCTGGCTTTGGTGCGTTTGGCCAGTTCGTTTAGCTCTTTTTGAGCGTTTCGCCAGTCCATAGTGGCTACGCCCGCGTCAATATCAAGCCGATAGATTTGCTCAAGGATTTCATAATTAGGGTTCAAGGTTTTTCCCCCGAAAGCCGTTTTTAACCTGCGAATTTTCTTGGAAAACTCGATCAATCAGCGAAGACTAGCACAGACAAAGTTAAAATTACAAGGGTCGCGCTGTCGAGATTCAGAGGCTCTTTTCCGAGCCCTCAATTCCATCAATTGCTGTTCCCGCAGATGGTCATTTGCCCTAATGGTTGTTCCACGGGCGTTTCGCCTTGGAAGCCTGTGACTAGTCCAACGCTTAGCATGCACGGCTTATCAAGAGCCTGCATATGGAAGAGCTGGCTACCGTTGCCACCCGCATCAACAAGGTCACCATTCATTCGTAAAAAATAGCTTCCAGACATGGTCATCTGTTCGCTCCAGCCCAGCTGCGAATTGAGCTCAAGGCCGCTGCCACTGACGACAAAATCTGCAAAGATAAATTCCCGGCTATAGCCAAACGCATCCCATTGAGTTTGGGTGGTAGGACGCTGGAACGAGGCGCTGAGAGTTGCCAGACTTCCTACCAATTTAACTTTCCCAGCAGAGGGCGACCATTCCACCTTCAGTGGCTGACGTTCATCAAGACCTGCGTACAGAAGTCCCCACGCTTTTTTCAGGATCGTTGCCGACGAAGAGCGCTCAATTGCAGTGCCTTGGACCGTGCCTCGAATCAGATGGAATGAAAGATTTTTAATTGCTGTGGGATCCTGCAGTTCGCTGGCACGCAAGGAACGGAACGGGAATGTCGTAGGCAAATCTACGCCTTTTTCCGCGTCCAGGAGCGCATCTCCGCCATTTGCCAACGGTAAGCTGCCAAGAGTGATTAATTGAATGGCTGAGTCGAGCTCAATAACTCGAATTTTGCCATCCGTCGCCGTATTGCGCGATGCGTTCAGTTTTTCTTCAAGTTTTGCATGATCAACACATTGACCGTAGTCGAGTTTAGCTTCGCTGCGAGACGCAGTTTTCGACAGCGCAGCGGTGAAAACATTTTTTAGGCATTCGGCTTGCGCAGTGAGCGGCGTGACTGCAATTGCCTGCTTCGCCTGAAGGGTGTCTTCCGAGACGGTTTTTAATGCGTTTGCGAGAATTTTAAATGGATTGCTGCGCAACAGGGGAACGACCTCTGTGGAAGGATCCAATTTTGACCGCGGCGTGGATTGATTCCAATAGGTTAGGTCGAAATTGAAGGGCTGCGCCTGAGCTTTGCTGCTATCTTCGCTTGTACAGTTGAGTTTGCATTTTTTCTCGTGATTTTTGTATGCATCAAGAATCCCGCATGCACCCATGGCGAGCGATGACAACGCCACAACACCGGTGAGAAGTGGCGCACACGTGCTGCGCTGTATATTCATCTTTTCTTCGGGTCTAAAATTCTGATTTGTTTGTGCCATGATTTGAATGCCTCCTCGGGCCTAGCATGAGTCTAGGCTGAGAGGAGTTGTTCGTGGGCGGCATGCTTGAGCTATGAGCGATAATGGCAGGCGACAAATCTGCCGGGCTTGGATTCTTTCAGCACGGGCGTTTCAGCGCGGCATTTATCGGTGGCAATTGGACAGCGATTGGCAAATCTGCAGCCCGGTTTTGGATTAACCGGGCTCGTGATCTCACCGCCCAGCAATTTATGCTCGCGCGTGCGCTCGAGTTTTGGATCAGGGAACGGATTCGCCGCAATGAGAGCTTCTGAGTAGGGGTGGAGAGGATTGCTGTAGAGCTCTTCGCTTGGCCCAAGTTCAACAACCTTACCCAGGTACATGACAGCCATGCGAGTCGAAATATATCGGACCATGCTGAGACTGTGGGCGATAAACAAGTAGGTGAGGCCAAACTCACGCTGCAGATCTTGCAGCAAAGTGACCACTTGAGCCTGAACCGAAACGTCGAGTGCGGAAATAGGCTCATCGCAAACCACGAAGCGTGGATTGAGGGCGAGCGAGCGGGCGATTCCAATGCGCTGACGTTGTCCGCCCGAGAATTCGTGCGGAAATCGCATTGCATGTTCAGCAACTAAGCCAACTCGATTCAACCACCGCATGACTTCTGTTTTACGCGCTTCGCCCTGCCACTCACCGTGAATCGCAGGACCTTCTGAGATGATGTCGCCAACAGTCATGCGTGGATTGAGTGATTGGTAGGGATCTTGGAAGATCATCTGCGCTTGTCGAGAAAAACTTTTCCGCTGAGCGAAATTGAGATCGGCAGGAACATTTTTGCCATCAAAAACATAAGAGCCGGCGGTTTGATCGTACATGCGAACAAGGACACGTCCGAGCGTCGATTTACCGCAACCCGATTCACCGACAAGACCGAGCGTTTCGCCTTTGTTGATGGTTAGGCTGACGTCATCAACTGCATGCAGTTTTGCGCCGCGCCCGAGGTCGAAATATTTGCTGAGATTTTTGATTTCAATCAATGGCTGAGGCTGACTCACGATGGATGTCCCTCCTGAGCAGGCGCTTTAAACGGACTGACGCCCGAAGATTTCAAATATTGTGTCGCGTTTTCATGATGCAACCAGCACGATGCGCGCAACGCTCCGTTTTTTTGTTCTGGTGGTTGTTTGCGATGACAGATTGACATGGCCGCCGAGCAGCGCGCTGCAAAAGCACAACCAGGCGGTGGTGCGAAAAGATCTGGAGGAGTTCCTGGGATCGGCTGAAGTGGGTCGCTCACTGAGCCTGTGTCTTTGGGCATCGCCCTTTTGAGGCCAACAGTATAGGGATGTTTTGATGCATAAAAGACGTCGTCGACGGGTCCTTCTTCAACAATTTTTCCAGCGTACATCACCGCAACTCTGTCGGCCATTTGCGCAACCACACCGAGATCGTGGGTGATTAGGATTGTCGCCATGTTGAATTTACGTGCGAGTTCTTGAATCAGGGTGAGGATTTGCGCTTGAATTGTTACGTCCAGCGCGGTGGTGGGTTCGTCGGCAATCAGGACTTTTGGATTGCATGCTAACGCCATTGCAATCATGACGCGCTGGCGCATGCCGCCCGACAACTCGTGTGGAAATTGTTCCACGCGCCGCCGTGGTTCTGGTATTCGAACAAGTTCCAAAAGCTCAACGACACGTTCTTTGCGTTGTGCACGGTTCAGAGTGGTGTGGAGTTTGAGTGATTCTTCAATTTGATCACCAATGGTCATGGTCGGGTTCAGGCTCGCAAGCGGATCCTGAAAAATCATTGCAATCTCTTTGCCAAGCACGTTACGTCGCTCGCGATTGCTCATGGCGATAAGCTCTTGACCGTTTAAAAATGCTTTTCCTGCGGTGATCTTTCCGCTCGACAGGCCCATCATCGATTGCACTGTCACCGATTTTCCAGACCCTGATTCGCCGACAATGCACAAGCATTCGCCAGCGCGCACGTTAAACGAGACATCCCGCACGGCATAAACTTGTCCACCATAGACTCGAAAGTTCACCGAGAGGTTCTGCACTTCCAGAACGACAGGTTGAATGGCGCCGATGGATTGGCTGTTGTTCGAAGTTTGGTAATTTTGCATTTCTTTCTCCTCGAGTGCTGTGGAGCGTGTGTGCGAGACCTTGCAAAGGGTCAGTCGCGACCCCGCAGCTTCGGATCAAACGCATCACGCAGAGCATCACCGAGCGTGTAGAAGGCAAGCAGAGTTGCTGCCAAAACAGCCGCTGGCAAGAAGAACTGCGCAGGATATTGCTGGAAGTGAACAGCCGCGTCTTGCAGAACAGTTCCCCATGTTGCCATAGGCGCTTCCACGCCAAGACCAAACAACGAGAGGAACGCCTCTGAAGTGATGATGCGCGGAATATGCGCCGACCACATCACGATGATCACGCCAAGCAGATTGGGAGCAACATGGCGAAAAATAATCGACATCAATGGCGCACCAAGCAAACGGCTCGCGTGGACAAATTCGATTTCTCGCAGGCGCAACACTTCGCCACGCAAGACTCGGGCGTATCCTGTCCAAGAAAACGCACACAGAGCAATCACCAAGCTGCTCACGCCTTTGCCAATGGCCACTTGGATCAACACAAGCAAGAGAAGCTCAGGCAGGGTATCGAGGATTTCAACAATGCGCATGAGAATCATGTCGACCTTGCCGCCCATCAATCCGGAGATCGCGCCGTAACAGAGGCCAAACAGCAATGAGACGGTGGGTACAAGAAGGGCCAGGAAGAAGTCGATGCGCGTGCCCGAGACCATCCGCGAAAAAATGTCGCGGCCGAGCGCATCAGTTCCGAAGATGTGTTTATGCCCACGGATCGTATCGCCTGCTTGCACATCTGTTTTTAAGGATGCGGCGTCGGTTAGGGAGATTGTTTGTGTGAGTCCAACTTCAAGTGCCGCTGCATCTGTGGAGACAAGCTCTTCTTGGGTTGCGGGATCGGTGACGAAGGCAACAACAGAGTAAATGTAACGTTCGGCAGGGTTGAGACCGGAGCCATCCGTGAATGTATATTGAGCAGGGTTGCTGACGGTTCCTACTTGGAGGCCACGCACACTTGGATCTTTGCTTACATCTTCGAGAGAAATCGGCTGTCCTGCAACAACGGTGCGATACACTTGATATCCAGAAACACCGAGGATGGGTTCCCATTGCAAACTCACTCCGTTCACCGTTGCGAGCCCGCGCACAGACAGTTGTGCTGGCGCTTTGAGGAGATCTGCTTTCAACAAGGGAGCCTTGTCGTCGAAGTTTTCTTTGACAAGCTCCTCAAGAGCGGCGGGAGAATCTTCGGTGACAAGAAGTTTTTCGCCGAAAGTTGGCGATTGGTTCAAAAAGTTCAGATTTTGCGCGTTCTCGTATGCGGTATCGTCGTTTGTTTTGGGGAAGAAAAATGGCCCCACGATTCCAACGAGAGCAACGAACAAGATAAGCGTGAGTGAAAAAACAGCGATGCGGTTCTTCGACAAGCGAAGAAGTGCGTCTTTCCAATAACCCACCACAGGTCGGCTGAGCTGTTCAGCACTTGAGCCTTGTGCGGGTTGCGGCTTGAAGAGTTCGCCCGAAAGAACATCATCAGCAGTTGCTGCATGCGGTGATTGATTGCGCTGATTCATAATTGGGGTCCCTTTCAACCGACGCGAATGCGTGGGTCAATCACACCATAGAGGATGTCAGTAATGAGGTTGGCGATAATGAGGAATCCGCCAAAAAACACCGTCAGCCCCATGATGACGTTGTAGTCGGAATTTTGGATGGAGGTCATATAGGCGCGACCTAATCCTGGAATCCCGAATCCAGCTTCAATGATGAGTGATCCAGACATTGTGAAAACAAGCATCGGGAAAATGATTGAGACAATAGGCAAAATGGCATTGCGGATTTGATGCAACACCACCAAGCGCACCAAAGAAACGCCTTTGGCTTTTGCGGTTTTGATATATTCCGAAAAGCCAACTTCAATCATTTGGCTTTTCAGCATGCGGGTAATTGATGCGATAATTCCAAGTGCAAGGGTGATTGAAGGCATGACAAAGTCGCGCGCCTCTCCCCATCCTGCAGGGCGCAGCCAAGTGTCTGGATTAAATTTCAAGACGGTCAGCGGATAAACAGCCAAGCAGTATTGGAAAATAAAGGCAAAAAGGAACGAGGGAACAGAAATACCAGCAACGCAAAGAAACATTGCAAAACGGTCGATGATTCCATTGCGGTTCAGTGCGGCGACGATGCCGAGTGCTACGCCAGTGAGCACGCCGATCAAAACTGAGACAAGTCCCACCGATGCACTGACGGGGAATTGCTCACGGATAATATCGTTCACTTCACGTCCAACGGTTCGAAAGCTTGTTCCGAAGTCGCCATGAATAAAGATGCGCTCCATTTGCAGCAAGTATTGCTTGTGCAGTGGTTTATCGAGGCCATAGCGCTCTTCGAGGTTTTTGCGCGTTTCTTCCGGAATTTCTTTGGTGCGTGTCAGAGGGTCGCCTGGAACTGCACGCATGAGGAAAAACGTCAGCGTAAAAAGGGTTAGAAGTGTAACCACGGCAAGCATAAGACGGCGTAGAATGAAGCGCAGAAGGCGCATTGGATCTTTCCTCGTCTGGGCATGCCCTGCGGCATGGCGGCCAATGCAGACAACACAAAAGCTCAGATGCCGAAGCATCTTTGGCAAAGAGAAGGACTTTTGCCACGAGTTCAGGGGCTGGTCAAGCTCGGCGGGAAAGAGAAAAGCCCTGATTTCTCAGGGCTTTATTTTACTTCTTAGCAGATGCGCCGTTCCATGAAGCGAAGCGAAGATCTGGGTCTTGGCCAACCTGATTGCGGCGCACGCCCTGCAACCCCTCAGCGAGCAGGTACGCCCGACCACGTTGGATGATTGGAACGATGGCCGAATCCGTGACTACAAGAAGGCGTTCAGCCTCTTGGAAGAGCTTCACGCGCTCGCTCATGCTTCCCGAGCGTTGTGCTTTGACAATTAGGTCATCAAACGCCTTGCTCACGTAATGGCCGTGGTTGTTGTCGTTGGTTGTGGTGAAAAGGTCCATGAAAGTCATTGCGTCTAGGTAGTCAGGACCCCATCCGCCTGAAACGATATCAAACTGGCCATCACGCTGTTTTTGCAAACGAGTCTTGAAGGGCACGCTGTCAATCTTGACTTCTGTTTCAAAGACGTTTTTCAAAAGCGCCTGCATATACTCGGATTCTTTCTTGGCGTTGTTGGAGTCGCCAGCGAGAATCGAGAAGCTCGGGACTTTGCTCTGCTTGGTTTCGGCCAGGTACTCTTTGATGAGTTTCTTTGCACCGGCAACATCGCCGTCGCGGTAACTCAAAGCCGCTTCTTGGCGGTATGTCTTGCTTGCTCCAGGCATGTAGTCTGGAACCAAACCAAAGGCAGGCTTGTCGCCAGGCACTCCGGTCACTTTGTTGATGTACTCGCGGCGGCTGATAGCAATACGCAACGCCTGGCGGAGCTTGATATTGGCGAAGAGTTTGCCTTCGCGCTGATTCATCTCAAGGAAGAACACGCCACCGTCAGCAAAGGTTTTCACTTGTAGACGCTCACGCTGAGCTGTCTCAAGACGTTCTTTATCAAGGCCGGTGATATCCAATCCGCCAGTGCGGAAATTGTTGAATGCAGCACCAACGTCTTTGAGCATCACAGGTGCTTCAATGGCGCGGAGTTTGATGGAGGATGCGTTCCAATAGGTGGACGCTTTTTCCATCCGCATGCTGCTCTCTTTTTTCCAAGAGACAAGTTTGAATGGTCCATTCCCAACAATGTTATCAACAGCAGTTGCGAACTTGTCGCCTGTTTTTTCGACAACGTCTTTGCGCACTGGGAAAAACGCTTGGAAGGCCATCAGTGATTTAAAAAATGCAACCGGATTTTCCAGCTTCACGACGAATGTGCTGTCGTTGACAGCCTTTGCTCCGAGTTCGCTGACTGGCTTTTTCTTCTTGATAATTTCCGCTGCATTTTGAATCTGCGCGGTGACGGCAATGAATGAGTATTCGCTTGCAAACACGGGGTCGACAAGCCGGCGGAAAGCGTATTCGAAATCTTTTGCGGTGACCTTTTTGCCATCGTGCCATTTTGCGTTCGGACGTATGGTGAATGTGTAGGTCCTGCCTGAGTCACTCACTGCGACGTGGCTCGCTGTCCCTGGGACGATATTGCCGTTTTTGTCGGTGGTCATTAGGCCTTCAAAAAGGTGACCCAGCCAAAAGTACGAGACAGTGTCCACGCCCTTATTTGGGTCCATGCTGGGCGGCTCATCACCCATGTTCAGAAAAATTTCTTGGTTGTTGCGGCGGTCGGCCTGCGTATTTTGCTGTGCGAATGCAGGAAACGACAATGTGAGCGTTGCGTATGCAACCAGAGTGGTCAGTGCGGATCTTGAAAGACCCAGTGCAGATCGCGTGAACATTCGGAATCTCCTCGTGGCCTGTATTTTTTCCAGTAACCCAGAATTTTTCAGTTCGTACCTGAATTTGGCCAGCGAGGCAATTTCTTAAAATAAACTGCATCACCAGCGCGCTGTAGGCTGGTGATGCAGGTGCACAAGGCAAAAAGATTTTAAGCAGAGTGGGCGATGTGCTCTTGATTGCTGTCGATGCCTATTTCACTTCCTTCAGCTGTATGGACTTGAGCTGCAGCAGGTGCTGTAGCGGCAGCGGCAGCCGATTCAGTTTTATCACCGCCGGAATAGGGCACGAAATTTTCGGGTGAACCATGTTTAGAAATGAATTGTTCTAGAGCCTGACGCTGTTCTGCAGCGATTTGCACGATGCGTACGCCGAATCCTGAGTTGGCAGCACCATTTGGGCCTTGTCCTTCAACGATGCGCATAATTTTGCAGAGGCAATGCAGTTCAACAGCTTCTGTGCCATCGCCTGCCTCCAAGAGGATTTTTGATTCGAGAAGAGTTGTCTGTGGAATGAATGGGTAGCGTTTGTGGTCGCTGCACAAAACGAACATACCGGTGGCCGATAGATCGCGCGTGAGAAAATGGTAGTCGTTGCCGGTGCCAAGGCTTTTAAGGCTGATATGTAACTTCTGGGCAATTCGTAGGTTGTCGATCCGCTTTGGCGGAGCACCTTTCTTGTCATCCTTCTTCTTCAGAAGGTTGTTCGGTGTGCTGTCTTTCTTTTCAGTTTCTGCGTCCGGCTTCTTTTTTGCCCAGAATGCCATGGTGAGAGCCTCCCAAACAGTTCTCATTCGCTATCGGCAGATTGGAAAGAAAGGTAAGCTGTGCCGCGTGTCGATCATTTGACGTCTTTGTCGGCATCCGCTACCCCTGAAACAGGAGGCCCTTCTGATGATTGGAAAACTCAGTGGTACACTCGTTGAAAAATCGAGTGATTGCATCGTATTGGATGTTACTGGTGTGGGCTACGAAGTTGAAGTTCCAGCCTCTAGTTTGTGCCTTTTGCCTGCTTTGGGAGAGGCTGTTGCCTTGTCGGTCCACACCCATGTTCGCGAAGACTCCATTCGCCTGTTCGGGTTTGTCTCGAGGGCCGATCGCACCGTCTTTGAAATGCTTTTGAGTGTCACCAATGTTGGCCCAAAACTGGCCCTTGCTCTGATGGGCCCCTTCGAAGGAACAGAACTCTGTCGGGTGATTCTTGATGAAAATCTTGCTGCACTCACGTCGGTTCCAGGGGTTGGTGCGCGCACGGCAGAACGATTGATTGTTGAATTGCGCAGCAAAGCTCAAAAAGTGATGGCTTCTTTGACTGGCGCTGAACTTAGCAAAACATCACGAAGCAAAACTGCTGCAGGGCACACTCTCTCAACACTCATCGACGAGCGATGGACAAAATCGAACGTCGTTGAAGATGTGCGTAGCGCTCTGCAGAACCTTGGTTACAAAGACAAACAAATCGCAGAAGTGATTGCCGGACTTGAAAAACGCTCGGCGAGCGGAGAGAATATTGTTCTTGAAATGGCGCTGAAAGAGGCTTTGAGGCAGCTTTCAGGGCATTTATTGGGACGCTCTGCAACATGACGGACCAGGATCACATTGTCTTTTCAGATTTGGCTCGAGCTCCAGAGAGCTTCGATGTTGAACGAACAGATCTTCGCCCTCGAACCTTTGATGAGTATCCAGGCCAAGAGCGAGTTGTCGAGAATCTGAAGATCTACACCCAGGCCGCACGACTGCGTGGAAAAATGCTTGATCATGTGTTGCTGCATGGCCCACCAGGTTTGGGCAAGACGACCCTTGCAGGCATTATCGCGCAAACAATGGATTGCACCCTCAAGATCACCTCAGGACCCGTGATTGAACGGCCTGCGGATCTGATGGGCGTGCTGGCCAATTTGGAAGTAAATACAGTTTTATTTATTGATGAAATTCACCGGTTGCCATCGCATGTTGAAGAAGTTCTTTATTCGGCCATGGAAGATGGGCGCTTGGACGTCATGATTGGGCAGGGGCCATCGGCGCGTTCAATTAGTTTCGACCTCAAACCTTTTACTTTGATTGGAGCAACAACTCGAGCCGGTGCTCTCAGTGCACCATTGCGCGATCGCTTTGGTATCGTTGAGCATCTCGATTATTATTCGCCTGAGAGCCTGTGTCTTATCATTCGTCGCAGCGCCCGATTGCTCAACCTGCAATTGAACGAAGACGCTGCTCTTGTTTTGGCAAGGCGTTGTCGGGGAACGCCACGTATTGCAAACATGCTGCTGCGCCGCGTGATGGATTTTGCGCTCGTGCAAGGCAAGACTGAAATTGATTCGGAAGTTGCGCAAAGAGCTCTGGCTCGTTTGGGTGTTGATGTGCGCGGATTGGCGCGCATGGACCGTGAGTTTATGCGAGTGATGCGCGACAGACACGAAGGCGGACCTGTTGGTTTGGAAGCCATTGCCGCCGCTCTGCATGAAGAAAAGACCACCCTCGAAGATGTTTATGAGCCTTATCTTGTTTCGGTTGGTTTTGTGAATCGGACACCGCGCGGACGACAGCTCAGTGCGGCTGGGCGCTCTCATTTGACGGAGACTGAACAGCAGTTTGGTTCTGAGTTTTAGCCTCATGTGGTAAATCTGCCATTGGAAAACCATCCCAGCGAACGCAGGCCGCGCGGCCCCAGCGGGTGAGTGTGTCTGCCTGCTCTGGACTCAGCTCAAGAACACGTCCGGTTTGATTGGCTCTCAGAAAAAGCACCCCACGCCTGCGCCCTTGCTCGCACTGTGGAACAGACTGAAGGCCTACAGATCCCGATTTTAATTCTTTGAGGTCTAGCAACACGTTGCGCAATTGCAGATCAATTCTCGCAGCCTCACCAGGCAGACGTTTTTCGCCGTTGGGGGGGATGTCTTCCAAAGTTTGCCTGGTTCTCTCGCTCAGCGGCTGCGGAGTGACATCGTCGACTAAGATGAGGGCGAGTCCCAAGGCATCGGAAAATTGAGCGCCAGCAAGAGTCACAACTGTGAGGCCATCCTCGAAAGTGGTTTTCTGCACCACCCAAGTCAGGCGTGAGTCGGGTTCACGACGTTGTTCGAATGTTCGTTCTTTGATGCGAACATTCGACGGCGGATTGCCGGTGGCTATGCCCATGGTGGTGTCAGCCGCAGAGCTCACTTTTGGTAATGCTAAAAATAGAGGCAAAAGCGTCAGGAACCTCAACGCACTTGCTTCGCTGGTGTGAGTCAAAAGTCTTTTCACATTGCCCTCGTTGTCTCTACCCTTGGGTTTGACCAATGTCGCCAAGGCGTGTCAGATGCTTGTATCGGCACGACCTGCACAAACTGCAGGTCCATGGCTTGTTGCAGATTTGGCGGAGTCGCTCAAAGAATGTCTCAATATGGCGTAGATCCAAAACTCATTCGTAACTTTTGTATTATTGCCCATATCGATCATGGCAAGTCGACGCTCGCCGACCGAATTCTCGAAAAGACAGGTGCTGTTGCAGATCGCGAGAAGCAAGCACAGATCCTCGACAGCATGGAACTCGAACGCGAGCGCGGAATTACTATTAAAGCTCAGACGGCGACTCTCAAATACAAAGCCAAAGACGGAGAAATCTACACTCTAAACCTCATCGACACCCCTGGACACGTCGACTTCACCTATGAAGTCAGCCGAAGTTTGAGTGCGTGCGAAGGCGCATTGTTGGTTGTTGATGCGACTCAAGGGGTTGAAGCTCAAACCGTTGCTAATGTTTACTTAGCGATGGACAACCATGTTGAGATTTTTCCAGTGATCAACAAGGTTGATTTACCAAGCGCCGATTATGAAAAAGTATGCACACAAATTGAAGAAGAACTGGCTATTGACACATCGCTCGCAGTTCCCTGTAGTGCCAAGACAGGCATGGGTGTCGACAACATTCTCGAGAGTATTGTCCACAACATTCCTGCACCTGATGACAACCGCAGCAAGTCTTTGCGTGCGCTGATTTTTGATAGTTGGTTCGATAGTTATCAAGGTGTCGTTGTGCTTGTTCGGGTTGTTGATGGTGCAGTTCGGATTGGTGATCGCATTACGATGATGAGCTGCGGCAAAAGTTTCGAAGTTCAAAAGGTCGGCGTGATGTGTGTGCGCGCCTTTCCGCGCGAAGTGCTGAGCGCCGGCGAAGTTGGCTATATCATCGCCAATGTCAAGGATGTGCGTGACACTCGGGTGGGCGATACCATTTGTGCGGAAGGTGGTCAGGTTGAGCCTTTGCCAGGTTTCAAGAAGGCAAAGCAGATGGTGTTTGCAGGAGTCTTTCCTGTTGAATCGAATCAATACGAAGCGCTCAAAGATGCTCTCTCCAAGCTCACACTCAACGACAGCTCGCTTAGCTACGAACCAGAAACTTCAGTGGCTTTGGGTTTTGGTTTTCGCTGTGGATTTCTTGGACTCTTGCACATGGAAATTGTTCAGGAGCGTCTCGAACGTGAGTATGGGATGAACCTGATTTTCACGGCACCGACCTGTGTTTATGAAGTGACAACCACAAAAGGCGAGCACATGCGGGTCGACAACCCAGCAATGCTTCCGCCTGCAAATAGCATTGAAAAATTTCTTGAACCGGTGGTGATGGCGACCTTCCATTTGCCGCAAGAATATTTGGGCGCAGTGATGGGTTTGCTTTCCGAGCGCCGTGGTGTGCAGTTGAAGATGGATTATTTGTCGCAAAGCCGCGTTATGCTGCAGTACGAATTGCCGCTGAATGAAATGGTTTTCGACTTTTTCGACCGGCTCAAGAGTGTATCGCGCGGTTATGCGAGCATGGACTACGAATTTCTGAATTACCGTGAGTCTGATCTTGTCAGGCTCGATATCCTTGTGAATTCTGAACCTGTTGATGCGTTGTCGTGTATTGTTCACCGCTCAAGTTCATTTGAGCGCGGCAAGTTGCTTGTGAAGAAACTTCGCAAGGTGATTCCAAGACAGCAATTCGAAGTGCCGTTGCAGGCTGCGATTGGTTCGAAAATTATTGCGCGCGAATCACTGAGTGCGTTGCGTAAAGATGTAACGGCGAAGTGTTACGGTGGCGATATCTCGCGTAAGCGAAAGCTGCTTGAGAAACAAAAAGAAGGTAAGAAACGCATGAAACAGGTGGGTTCTGTGGAAATTCCACAGGAAGCCTTTATGGCGATTCTCGACCTCTCGGATGTGGATTGATGGCAGTGAAACGCAACGTTACCATTCGAATCATTGCTGCTCTTCTGATGCTGACTGTGTTGGCTTTGGCGGTGGTTGTTTGGCCTGTGGTGCGCTTTCTATACCGCGAGCGGACTTTGGCCGAATCTGTTCGCCGTTATTGCGAAACCACGGGTGTCAGTATGACTCCGGACGAAGACATTCGCCAGTACGTTGTCAAGCTTGCCAAGCACAATCGGATGGAAATGAGCGAAGGTGATGTGGAGATTGACTATCAAGACACTCCCGAGGCCTTTGGTGTTCCCACCCGTATCGGCTACACTCTATCGACGGCAGTGGATTTCCACGGATTGCGGGTTGTCCCGCTGGTGGCGCAGAGGTTTTTTGCTGTGAAAGCAAACGTGCCTGCGAAGTCTGAGTAACTGCCCGTTGCCAAGCATCGGGAGTGTGCATGAACGCAGATAAATGTCAGGATTTGCTCAATACACTGCTTGAATACTCCTGCGCCCCTGAGTTCTCAGATCAAATGCGAATTGCCCGTGAGTTGTTTGCCATTGCTACCGGCAAGGTCAACGACGATGATCCGTTTTACGACAGCCGCATGTCGTCATTTCAAGAGTACTTTTTATTCGACTATCGTCTGTCGGATGTATTTTCCGGTTCAACTGTTTTTGAAACCTGGTTGCTTCAAGCTCAGACCCGCATGAACCCAGAAGAACTGAACGACTATGAGCAGTTTCGCAGCTTTCGGCATTCGCTGTTTCTTGTCGAGCGGGTCAATCAGGGGTCTTTAACGGTCACCGATTTGCTGGCAAATCAGCGTTTTGAAGTCTTCTCTTTGCCGCAATATATGTTTGCAGGTTTTGAGCCTGGTCTGGTGTTCGAAGGCCGGGCGATTACCTTTGCTGGAGTCGATTATTTTACTGGCGCGTTTATTATTCACCCTGAAGATGTGCGCTCACGAATTGAAAAATATGTTCGGCAGTATCTTGCGAGTGGTATTCACTGCAATGCCCAACACACAGCTGACTGGCGTGCCGAACTCACGCGGAGACATGCACTTTTGTCGTCGGTGAGCGAGCAAAAGCGAGTTGCTGAAAGTGCCGATAAAAAGCGCGCAATCGATATGCTCAAAGCAAGTAAACAGTTGGTGAGTGTGTCGCGCATTGTCAGTTCACCGCATCTTGTCATGTCGATAGGACGACAAGAGCAAGTGTCGCCTTTTGTTCCCGAAACTCCGTTCTACGATGCCATTCCGCTTATTCATAAGCTTGCTTACTGCGAAATGAAGAGCTACCGCTATCGCCATATTGGCCCGGAAAAGGTGTACACGCTTGAGGCGGACGACCAGGGTAAAATGGTTCTCGTGCCTTCGCTGAGTCATCCGAATTCCGATGCACCAGCTATCGTTCCGTCATCCGGGAAGGCTATCTAAGGAAACAGCAAGCTGCCGAAAAAAAGAGGCTTCCGATGCGGAAGCCTCTTTTTTTCTCAGGATTCAGACTCGCCTTCTGCAGGGGCCTTCTCTTTTTTCTCACCCGCGGCGCCTATCACGCCCGCTTTAAAGTCGAGCTCATAGCATTCGCCTCCCGCGTGAAACAATTGCGCGTCGGTCAGGAACTTTGCTTTGCTCGCCTTTTGTCCACGGGTGACAAGTTCGTCGATCAGTCCAACGGTGCGTTCCTTGGTGGAAATGGCTTTGTCGCTCAAGCAATAGCGCGCGGTGCCTGCTTTACCCTGCGAAACAGCTTGCCCCTTGGGTACGTTTGAGTCTGTCATGGAAACCACGGGAACCGACAAAATCAATGCGCGGTCGCTTAGGCAACCAGAAAAAAGCACCGGAACGGCAACAATTGCGAGAGTTTTCATGAGTTTGCTTTTCATCGGTATCCTGTTCCTTTCACAACGAGGCAGTTTTGCGCCACAATATTTGCAAAGTTAAAACCATCCCATTCGGTTTTAACGTTGTTCAGGTAACGCAAATCTCCCTTGGAATTATTTGCAGATCGTGCTGCCTGCAGAGCTTTGTCGAGTGTGACAGGCTTGCCGATAGGGTTGCCCGCAATCATCCAGACGCAGTCCTCACCACGCACAGGGCCTGCGCCTTTGCCCGCCTGAACGTCATCTTCGAATGCGAGCAATTTGACATTTTTAGCGATTGTTACCGTTTGGCATCCAGCCAAAAGTCCACCCACCAAGAGCAGACCGCCTAAGCGCAAAAGCATGACCACCTCCCTATCTTCAACAAACACTAACAATCCATGAATTGTATGTGTTTGTTGAAAACAGAGAGAGTCACTCGGTTGACGAGAAATTCAAATTATTCTTCCGCAGCGCTTTGTTCTGGCAGTTCCCTATTTGCGCCTGGCTTAGAACGGTAGGCAGATTCTTCTTTGTGGCTTGCTGGAATTTCGTCGATACGATCAGTTTCAAGTTTGTTGCTGACAGTTCTTTTTTTGTGCTGATGCTGTCGCGCGGTCACTTCATCTTCGTGAAGCACCGCGGGATCTTGGAATACGGCATTGATGTAACTGGTTTCGGTCAAAAGATTTCCATCGGTAATCGGCTCGTATTCTGTTTCATCGCTCTCTCCCGGGTTCAGACTATTGAGGTCGCTCCCAGAGTCGATCCCAGGCCCAACACCACCCGTGATTCCCATCAAATGCGCGTTGGTTCGTGTGTCCATCCGGCGTTCTAACTCCTTGCCAAGGTCAACTGGAAGTTCGTCCATGCTTTGGATATGGCGATGAGGATTAATGTCTGTCTGTATTTTGCGGTGCTTTGCTTTCTTCTTTGGAAGAGGATTGACTTCTTTTTCTGGGATCATGTCTGGCTTGCTCATTTGCACCTCCAAGGCGGAAGACCTCTGTTGAGCAATTCATGAGCTCGGCAGAGCTGCATCATTTCTGGATTGTAATTTGAAGAGCAAAGTCTTGAGCGGGACAATTCTTCGCAACTGGAAAGATTGCAGCAAGAGAGCAGTCAATCGAGAACAACGATGGTTGCTCCGTCGCCACCTTCACCAGAGGTTCCCGGTCGGAAACGTAAACTGTAACTACAGTTCTGCAGGAATTCCCGCAACGCAGCTTTGATGCGTCCGGTGCCGTGCCCATGAATAATCACAACCACTCGCTCGTCATCGCGCCAAGCTTTATCGATGAAGCGCTCAACATGTTCGAGAGCCGTATCAACCAAATGTCCTCGCACGTCGACTGTGTTGTCGCGGGTTGGCAGCACCGAGTCGATACTCATGTCGAGGGAGTTGCGTTGCTGTTTTTCGCGCGCTGCAAAAGCCGTTTGGCTTTTTTTTGCAGACGCAGTTTTTGATTGCTGGGCGGCCTCTTCAATGGTGAGCAACGCTGAGTGATGCAGTTTAGTTTTTAGCAGACCAAACCGGCATTCAATCATGCCTTTAGAATCGGCGGCGCGGAGGACTTCGCCAATGCCATCAAATTGTGGAGTTTTGCAACGTTTGCCGACTGTCCAAAATGCAGCAGGCCTTTGCGCGTCCACTGCCTTCTGTTCGCGAACTTGCGAAACAAGCTCTTCAGCTTTGCTCTTGGTTGCGCTCAGGTTTCCCGAGATTTCTGTTCGGCGGGCAGAAAATTCGGCGCCTGCTTTGCCGAAAGATTTGTGCATGATCTGCAAACTCTCTTTCGCTTCATCAAGTAAATCGCGTTGACTGAGCCGGGCAGGTCGGCGTGCTTTGTGGAATTCGAGTTCATCCTCGGCTTCTTCCCATGCGGCTTTCTTTGCGGGGAGTTCCATTTTTATATTCGCAAGCTGAGAAAAATCGCTGAGGCTTTTGCCTTTACGTTTGTCTGCCGGTTCGTTCGCACGCGAAGGAGTTCGACCCTCGTGACCTGGGCGCACTGTAGTGCCAGCACTGCCAACAAAATCATCTTGCTCGGTCTGTGTCAGGCCCGTGCTTTCTG
>Ga0214923_10000772_pt1 | contig 47430 bp, 36 predicted proteins | sample LL1510_MetaG_FD_177993 | JGI IMG/M metagenome (GOLD analysis project Ga0214923, IMG submission 177993) | Freshwater microbial communities from Lake Lanier, Atlanta, Georgia, United States - LL-1510 | ecosystem: Environmental > Aquatic > Freshwater > Lake | place: USA: Georgia | collected...
GCAGATATTGGTCATTCTGTAGTTGTATCCAATGTCATCGTGCCAATAAGTGCGCTCGGGGCTCACAGCCTGGCTTTTGAGATGCGCACATCGTGCAATGAGCGCAGGGTTATTGGCAATCAACATACCACCCTCTCCGGTTGTGATGGTTTTGTTGCCAAAGAAGGAAAAGCTAGCAATGTCGCCAAAAGTGCCGACGTGTTTGGACCCTATGCGGGTACCGATGGCCTCGGCACAGTCTTCAACCAAATACAAATTCCGCTGCTGGCACAGGCTTGCAAGCGCGTCCAGATCGCAGGCCTGGCCGTATAAATGAACGGCCATGACCGCTTTGGTTTTTGCGCTGATTTTCTTTTTCACATCGTTGATATCCATTTGCCAGGTCTGGGGATCGGAATCAACAAAAACAGGAATAGCCCCCACGTAACGAATCGCATTCACAGAGGCCACGTAGGTGAAGGTAGGGACAATGACCTCATCGCCAGGTTGAATATTCAAAGCAAGCAAAGCCAGATGCAAGGAGACTGTTCCATTGCAACAGCTCGTTGCCGAAGGAGCTCCCGCATATTGGGCAAATTCTTTTTCAAATCGCCCAACAAATGCGCCTTTCGAACTGATCCAGTTCGTCTCAAGGCACTCGTTGACGTAGCGGCGTTCGTTGCCACTCAGGTTGGGACGGTAGACAGGAAATTTGAAATCAGGCATCGAAATATCCTAGAGTTTTGTTCTCCGACAAAAACATGAGACAGACTTTTAACAGAAAGTCTCATGCGCGTCTGCAACCACCGCGAAGATTTTGCGAAAGGCCAACCTCAATGGCTGGACCCTCTGTCACCCAGACAACTCCTGTGTCCGTTGTGATGATCACCCGCAACGAGGCAACCAACATGACCGCATGTCTGGAAAGTCTCAAGGACTTTGAGGAAATAATTGTTGTGGACAATGGTTCATCTGACGCAACAATAGACATTGCGTCCACTTTTCCGAACGTTCGTGTTCTGAAAAGCGAATGGAAAGGCTATGGCGCCACCCGGCAGTTGGGCGTTGACGCCGCGCGGCACAATTGGATCCTATGGATGGACGCCGATGAACGCATGACTCCCGCCCTGCGCGAAGAAATCTTGGTAACGCTGGCACATTCACCAACCAACAGCATTCTTTCCATCCCGCGGAGAAATTTTTTTGTTGGCAAAGAGATCCACGGGTGTGGCTGGTCTCCTGATCGTGTTTTGCGGGTCTTTAACCGCGAAAACACCTCATTCGATGACAAAAAAGTCCATGAAGGATTGCACAGCAAATCACAACGAGATGTTGTGCGTCTCAACCAAGCGCTGATTCATTTCAGTTACGTCAGCATCCAGCAATTCTTTGAGAAGAACAATCGCTATGCTCTGCTTGCCGCGGATGAACGCATCAGGTTAGGACGAAAAGTCTACATACCTGAGGTTATTCTCAGACCTCTGTGGGAGTTTTTCAGAGCCTATATCTTGAAACTTGGGTTTCGTGATGGCTTGCGCGGACTCATCATTTCACTTGGCTCAGCAATTTATGTGCTGATCCGCGATGCCACGTGCCTTCTGCGCAACTCTTAAAGTTCTCACCACCTGCATGTCGAATTTTGTCTAAATTCTGAGTCAATGGAAATACAAAACTCCCTTGCCACCGAGCTTACGCTTTGTCAGGCCTGGGCCCATCCATTGAACGTTCAACTGAGCACTTCCCAAAAGCTGAAAGTAATCGACGCGAATGGAGTGAAAGCCGCGCGCGAGCGAAACGACCGCTTGCTTCTCAAGAGGCCCATGCAGGCCATCGTTGTTGATGAGCTTTTGGCTATCGATCGACAAACTGCTTCCGTCGTCGGACTTGAGATAGAACGTGTAAGCTCCGTTTGTGGGAACCCAAATTTGCCCCTCAAACACAAAGCCAAACTGGTTGCTTCTGCGTGCGGGTGTCAGAGCGATGTCTGATAAAACTCCTTGTGACACAGGAAGAAGTGCATCGAAATTAGGAAGCCTGAGCCAAAAGCCATGATAGCTGCGGTAACGAATGCCATCTCCGTAAGTTGGCGTTGGAACAGGTGTTGGCGTTGGTGAAGCGGTTGGAGATGGAGAGGCCGTGACAGTTGCAGTTGGGGTCGCAGTGGCTGTTGGAGATGCTGTGGCTGTTGAGGTTGGTGAGACGCTCGCTGTTGGAGATGCAGTGGCGGTCGCGGTTGGTGAAGGAGTTGCGACAACTCCAAGGGAATCAAATGCAGACTTCAAATCCACAACTCCACCCGATGCAACCTTGCCGCTGAGTGCACTCACAGGTGAAGACTTGCTTATGATCGCACTTCTTACCTCTGCGAGACTTTTACTTGGCGCAGCCGCCCACAAGAGCGCTGCGACTCCCGCGACATGCGGAGTTGCCATCGAGGTTCCGCTGTATGTTGCATATTTGTTGCCTGGAATTGTGCTCAAGATACTTCGCCCGGGTGCAGCAACATCAACACCGTCGCCATAGTTCGAAAATGAACTTAACGAATCGTTCGTTTCGCTCGAAGCTACAGACAACATGTTCGAGTAATTTTTTGTGTAGTATGCTGGATACGACGCTTTATTTGCCGATTCATTACCAGCCGCAACCACAAATAAACTTCCCGCATCTTGTGCGGCCTTAATCGCTGAGGCCATCAACGAACTCGCACCACCCCCGCCATAACTATTCGAGGTTACCTTAGCACCATTCGAAATGGCGTAAATAATGCCATTGTAGATGTCGTAGTTGTAACCCGAACCAGTGTCATCGAGAACTTTTACCGGCATAATTCGCGCAGACCAATTTACACCCGCAACACCAATCGCATTGTTTCCGCGTGCTGCAATGGTCCCCGCGCAGTGTGTTCCGTGCGAGTCTCCATCCGTTGGGTCGTTGTCTCCATAGGCAAAGTCCCAACCATGAATGTCGTCAATGTATCCATTGCCATCGTCGTCAATCCCATTGCCAGGGATTTCTTTCTTGTTGGTCCAAATATTGTCTTTGAGATCTTCATGGGCCATGTCAACGCCGGTATCAATAACCGCGACGGTGAAATCTTGATCACCTGTGAACGAACTCCAGGTTTCCGGTGCTCGAATTTTTGTCATACCCCAAAGTGAAGGAAAGCTCGGATCGTTTGGATTGCCTATCTTTTGCACCTTAAAATTTGGCTCCGCAAACAGAACACTGGGCAATTTGTGAACCGCATTCAACGCTGCAATCAAATCCAGCAAGGAGGCACTTGCAAGCTCAATCTTCATGAGATCAAAAGGCTTCAGAGCGCTCGGGGTCGACATTCTGCGCAGGCTGTCGGCAGGTTGAGCAAATGTTTTTAAACCTTTGATCTGCAGATCTCCCAAACCAACAACGTCATCCTTTTCCTGAAGGTCTTCATATTTCTTCGTCGCCCCACTGCGAAGGCGCAACGGCAATCGCCCTTGCCAGTCGTCTTTCATTAAAATGTTCAACTCAAAGGATTTGCCCGCGACAAGCTGTGATTGCGCTTGAAGCAGATTTTCTTTTGCATAAACCCTCTTGACCAAATCCTCAGACAAGCCAAGACTCTCAGCCGCGCCAAGTGGAACCATCACCCCGCTGTCGGGAATGATTTCGAGCGGCGTGCTCGTGTTTTTTTTGATGCACGCTGAAATGAGTAAAACGACTGCGAGTGGAAAGAGAGACTGCAAACGCATGGATTCCCCTCTCAACAACATGTGAGATGGTTTCGGTGAGGTTATTGCTAATCTTTAAAAGAAAGTCACTTTTACCATAAATTCAGGAATCTTAATAGGAAGCTCGCATGCAGACTTATCATATCGAAGCGCGAAATTTGCAGAAGCAATACAAAGAGGTTTCCGCCGTTCAGGGAGTGAGTTTTGGAGTCAAGCGAGGCGAGTGCTTTGGCCTTCTTGGACCAAACGGTGCTGGCAAAACCACAACCATTGAAATGATGGAAGGTGTCACAGCTCCCTCCGCAGGCTCTGTTTTATTTTGTGGCGGACCTCTCGGCAAAGCTGCACAACATAAGATTGGAATCCAATTTCAAAATACATCGCTGCAAGATTTTCTAACGGTATATGAGTGTCTCGAACTGTTTTCGAAGCTCTATAAAAGTCGACGATCGATTGACGAATTGATATCGCTTTGCGCGCTCGAAGAGTTTTTGCACCGCGACAACCGCAAACTCTCGGGAGGTCAAAAACAGAGATTGTTGCTGGCACTTGCGCTGGTCAATGACCCTGAATTGGTTTTTCTCGATGAACCAACAACCGGTCTCGACCCACAAGCGCGTCGCAATTTGTGGGCTTTGGTTGAAAAGATTAAGGCGGAAGGAAAAAGCATCATCCTCACCACCCATTACATGGAAGAAGCTTATGTTCTGTGTGATGAAATAGCAATTATGGATAAAGGCAAGATCATCGCCCAGGGCGCACCAAAAACCCTACTGAAGCAATATTTCGAAGGTCAATATATTGAGATTCCAGAAGAGGATCTGCTTGGCAAAGCGCCCGAACTGTTCGGACTTAATTATCATCGCAAAGGTGCAACGATTGAGTTTCACGTTCCCGACGTGAAACTAGCGCTGAGCCAACTTGTCAAACAAGATATCGTATTGAACCACATGTCGGTGCGTTCAGCCAGCCTCGAAGACCTCTTCCTCCACCTAACCGGCCGGGAGTTGCGCGAATGAAACGTTTTTTAGCCTTATTTAATGTTCGTAATAAAGAGTACGTCCGCGACCGCGGATCAATGGCCTGGGGCTTTCTCTTTCCATTCTTGATTATTGTTGGATTCTCGTTCGCATTTTCAGGAAAAAACCAAGATATTTTTAAAGTCGCTGTTTTTAAGCCTACGCAGGTTGAAGCGGCAGCACAGCCACCAGAATTTTTACAAACCAAATACATCCAGTTTTTCAATGTGGACGAGGTTGATGCCGCCCTTGAAAAGCTCAAACGGCATCAGGTTGATATGGTTATTTCACTCGCGAAAAACGATTCGAAATACTGGATCAATTCTTCTTCCCCGAAAGGTTATCTGCTGGAGAAAATCGTCTCTAGTGAAAGATCCGTTGCAGGCCAAACTTTTCACCGCGAGCAGGTGACTGGCCGAGAAATCCGCTACGTGGATTGGCTGATTGCTGGTCTACTAAGCATGAACGTGATGTTTAGTTCACTGTTTGGCGTAGGCTATGTGGTTGTGCGCTATCGCAAGGCTGGCGTGCTGCGACGCATCAAAGCAACACCAGTGACCGCCTTTGAATTCCTCTCTGCCCAAGTGGCTAGCCGTCTCATCTTGATCCTCACAACCTGCGCTATTGTTCTTGCGGGCTGCAGGTTGCTTGTCGACTTCCAGATGTTTGGTTCCTATTTTGATCTGTTTGTCGTTCTTGGGATTGGAGCACTGTGTTTAATTTCGCTTGCATTGGTGGTTGCAGCGCGTGTCAGCAGCGAAGAGTTTGCCGGCGGAATTCTTAATATCCTGACCTGGCCGATGATGCTCTTTTCGGGCGTTTGGTTTTCGTTGGAAGGTACCAACCCCATGCTCCAGAAAGTTGCACAAATATTTCCACTCACCCACATGGTGGATGCAGCCCGGGCAATCATGACCGAAGGTGCCTCATTGGCCGCCGTGAGTGGCCATCTTGTCCTTTTGTGCGGTTTGACGGCAGTCTTCATGGCTTTGAGCTCATTTCTGTTCCGCTGGGAATGAACTCGATACGCAGTTTAACTTTTTTTTCACCCCGCTGCCCTGACAATGCTTTTACCAGAGGTAAAATTCGACTAGGTTGGTGCCTTCGGAAGCGCGCGCGGTCTTTTCCTCTCAAATCTTTTTCATCGAGCGCGCCAGTGGAGGCCTCATGTCAGTGTTGCTTCAGAGTGTTGTCAAAGATTATCCACTCGGCTCGGCGATGGTCCGAGCACTTCATGGAATTGATCTGAAAATTGAAACAGGTGAGTTTACAACCATTGCCGGCCCGTCGGGTTGCGGTAAATCAACCTTGCTCAACCTCATCGGCTGCATGGATGTTGCAAGCAGCGGAACTGTCACTATTGAAGGCAAAGTCACCAACTCGCTTTCCGACAAGGAACAAACCAATCTGCGCCTCAACACGCTTGGTTTCATTTTCCAGAGCTTCAATTTGGTTCCCGTTCTTTCAGTTTACCAGAACGTTGAACTGCCGCTGCTCCTCAAAGGTGGCATGACATCTGCCGAGCGTTCGCAGCGAATCAACACTCTGCTTGAGCAAGTGGGCCTCGCCAACAAATCCAACAACCGTTCACATGAGCTTTCCGGAGGCCAGCGGCAGCGGGTTGCAATTGCGCGCGCGCTGGTGTCTCAACCCAAAATAGTCTTGGCCGACGAGCCCACCGCGAACCTGGATTCCGAGACCGGAAAAACAATCATTGAGCTCATGCGGACGCTTAACGAGAAGCAAAAAACGACATTCATTTTTTCATCGCACGACCCAAAAGTGATTGAACACGCCAAACGCATTGTTCGCCTGCAAGATGGTCGAGTGATTGAAGACGTGAGGAAGTAAAAATGTTTGAGCAGCTTAAAGTTCTGCTTCTTGTCGCAATTCGAAATCTCGCCCTACACAAGGTCAAAACTCTTGTTGTTGGTGGAATTCTGCTGGCAGGCAGCTTTCTCGTTGTCTTTGGCCTTTCACTGCTCGGCAGTGTCGAAAGCACAATGTCGCAAAGCATCATCGGCAGCGTCGCAGGACACTTACAGGTTTATTCTGCAGAGGCTCGCGATGATCTCGCTCTTTTCGGCAGTGGATTCTTCGGTCGCGATGATCTCGGTGAAATTCCAAAATTTGAAGATGTCAAAGCAGAGCTTTTGAAAAATCCAAACGTCGCCAACGTGGTTCCGCTTGGTTTTGAAAACGCTCTTCTCGCGCGTGGAAATGTGCTTGATGATTTGTTTGAGAGATTTCGTGCCACAGTGAAGTCTGGCAACCAAACTGAGATTGATTCTAGTATTGAGGTTGTAAAAGCGAATCTTAGCAATATTCGTTCGGACCTGGAAAACGAATTGAAGATTTCCGGTGTTCCTGCAGATATCAAGAAACAAATCGCAGACGTCGACACGGCTCTTTCAAATGAATTTTGGGCCAAACTGAAACAAGACTCAGAAACCAGTTTAATTTTTCTCGAATCCAAAATTGCTCCGTTGTCAGGAGAAAAGGAACCTCTTTACCTCCGATATATGGGCACCAATCCTTCGCAATTTGCTGACGTCTTCAAAAAATTCAAGGTGATTGACGGAGAAAATATTCCCGCAGGCGAGCGCGGAATTCTTTTGAGCAACCGTATTTATGAAACGCAAATCAAAAACATCGTTGCACGAGGCTTCGATAGTCTGCGCAAGGGTTTGGTTGAACAGCGCAAGACAATTGCTGGTGATGTTGCTTTGAAAACCACCGCAACAGACTTGCCAAAGCAATACCTCGAAGTTGCGGTGTACCTTACTGGCAGCAAACGCGCTGACATAGTTGCAAGCTTGAAGTCTTTCCTTAAAGCGAGCGACGACAACCTTGAAACCTTGGTCAAACAATTCCTTACAATTGATGATAAAAACTTCGCCGAACGCTACGACTACTTTTATAAAAAAATAGCTCCGGAGATCCGCCTTTATCCATTTAAAGTGGGAGATACTATTAACCTCCGCTCGTATACCCGCAGTGGATACCTCAAGACAGTCCCGCTTAAAATTTATGGCTTGTATCAGTTCTCCGGCTTGGAAAGTTCCGATCTCGCTGGCGCGTTTAACTTCGTCGATATGGTGAGCTATCGAGAGTTATACGGCCGCATGAGCAGCGAAGGGCAAAAGGAGCTCGACGAACTGCGCAAGCAAATCGAAGTAAAAGCGGTGGAAACTGGCTCAATCGAAGACTCGTTGTTTGGTGCCGGTGCACAAATAGAGTCGCGCTCCGAAAACAAATCATCGGCGTCTCAAGCTCAGCAAGCAGCAGCTGCAGCGGGCGGCGGCAAGCAAACTCTTCAATTCAAGCGCGCTGTCAGCGGAAAATACGACCCACGCGAACTTGATTCAGGACTCATCATCAACGCGGCTGTTCTGCTTAAAAATCCACGCTTGCTGAGCATCACGCGCCTTGAGCTCGAAAGCCAACTCAAAAATGCAAAACTGAATCTGAAGGTTGTGGATTGGAAGCAGGCGTCTGGAACTTTGGGCCAACTTGTGTCGGTGATTCGTGCTGTCTTGTTGACTGCAGTTGGAATCATTTTGATTGTTGCGATGGCCATCATCAACAACGCAATTATGATGACAACTCTCGAACGCACGCGAGAAATTGGTACACTTCGCGCAATTGGGGCACAGCGCGCTTTCGTTCTTCGAATGTTCTTTGTGGAAACCCTCACCATCAGCTTATTGGCCACTCTGGCCGGCTCGCTTCTTGCGGTCACGCTCGTCTCATTCCTGGGAGTCCGCGGAGTTGCCGCACCCTCAGACTTTGTCAGTTTCCTGTTTGGTGGGCCGCGCTTGTACCCAAGTGTTTCAACCGGATTAGCTTTCGTAGCACCCTTGATTGTCGCGATTCTCGCGCAGATTTTTACAATGTATCCCGCATTTATGGCGAGCCGCATTTCGCCTGCAGCGGCCATGCAGGACAGGGAGTAAAACCCGTATGTGGACTTTTCTCATCATTGCATTCCGAAATCTGATTCAAGCACGCAGACGCACACTCTTGCTTGGTTCTGCGATTGCATTCGTGTCTTTGCTCCTCCTTCTGCTTCTCAGCATGAGCAAAGGAGTCTCGGAAAAATTAATTGAAGCCTCAACCCTCACATCAACAGGCCACATCAACGTGGCAGGGTTTTATAAGCAGCGGTCCAATTCAGCCACGCCCCTGATCACCAACCGGGAAGAGATCCGCAAACTTGTTCAGGAGAACGTCAAGGGTCTGGCTAAGGTCACCGATCGCGCACGCGGCTGGGGGCGTTTGATTGGCCCCGGGGGTTCTTTCAACACAGGATTGAATGGCCTGATTATTGAAGAATCCGATTTCCTTAAAGACATCAAACTTGCTGAGCAGTCAGAATACAAAAAAGACGGTTCAGACAAAATTTTGGGCAACATTGCCGATTTCGGAAAACCAAACACAATCCTCATTTTTGCGGCTCAAGCGAAAAAACTGGGTGTTGAAGTGGGCGATACGGTCACTTTTATTTCTGAAGCGAACGGCGGGCAAACAAACTCTGTTGACCTCACGGTGACTGCCATCGCACGCGATATGGGCTTTTTGAGCAATTTCAGTGTTTTCGTTCCACGTCAAATCGTTCAAGACCTCAGTCGTTTCGGTTCCGATACAACGGGTGCAGTGTGGATCTATTTGAAAGACATCACCCGCGCAGATGAAGTTCGTAAACAACTCGAAAGTGTTTTGAGTAAAGCCGGGTTCACACTTCTCGAGCACGACCCACGTCCGTTCTTTTTCAAGTTTCAGAAAATCACCAGCCAAGACTGGCGAGGATTGCGTCTCGACCTGACCACCTGGGATGACGAAGTTTCGTTCATCAACTGGATCGTCACAAGCTTAAATGCATTGTCGGTTTTTTTGGTGGCTATTTTGGGATTCATCATTGCCACCGGAATTGCCAACAGCATGTGGATGACCGTGCGCGAGCGCACAAAAGAAATTGGAACGCTGCGCGCCATCGGTATGCAAAAACCACAAGTCAGAACCCTGTTCATGCTTGAGGCTGGCTTGCTTGGCTTGATGGGAGCACTTGCAGGCTGTCTGCTCGGCCTTGTGATTGTCAACGGTATCAATGTTGCGCACATCCCAATCTCCAACAAAGGCTTGCGTGTCTTCCTCATGACCGATGTCGTTTCACTGTCTCTGAAAGCCAGCCACCTTGTTTTGGCAATCGTGTTTCTACCCGTATTGACCGCAATCGCTGCGTTTTACCCATCGCAAAAAGCGAGCCAAATGCCTCCAGTGCAGGCGCTCAATCAAGGTAAGTAAGGAGTTTAAAGATGAAAAAAACACATGTGAAATTCTTAATGGTCGCCCTGAGTCTTCCGCTTTTTGCAGGACACAAAGCCTGGGCCATGTCAGAACCTGAGTTGAAAAAATTGGTTGTTGAGATTGACGACCGCCAACGCAATTCGGGTGATTACAAATCAACCGTGTTTGTGGAGCAAACCGAAAAAGGCAAAGTCACGCAAGCTTTTGAAGCCACAGTTTTTCGCCGGGATGGTGATGAAAAATGGATGATTCTCTTTACCAAGCCAAAAAGTGAAGCAGGTAAAGGCTATCTCCGACTTGAGAAAAACCTATTCCTGTATGAACCCGCTTTAGGAAAATGGGAACGCCGCACCGACCGCTCAGGAATTGGCGGAACCAACTCTCGCCGCTCCGATTTCGATCAATCCAAGCTTGCCGTTGAATACACTGCAAAGTTTATTGGTGAGGAAAAGCTTGGAAAATTTGATGTTCTGCACATTTCCCTCAGTGCAAAACCTGAGGCTGATGTGGCGAGTCCGTTGCTTCACCTGTGGGTCGACAAAGACAGCCGCAATATTCTCAAGCGGCAAGAACGCTCACTTTCCGACAAACTCCTCCGCACCCTTTACTACCCGGGCTGGGACAAAAAATTCAGCAAGTCAAAAGGAGCGGATGTCTACATCCCCAAACAAATACGCATTATTGATGAAGTGGAAAAAGGCAACGGCACGACGGTTGTTCTGCGCGAATCGAACCTCGATCCACTTCCAGAAAATATCTTCACAAAGGCATGGTTGGAGTCGCAAAGTCGATGATGAACTACCTCACATCTAAAAGCCGCTCGATTCTTTTTTCTGCACTTGTCGCTGTCATCTCTGCACCGCAAGCACGCGCCGGGAATTCGACATTGGAAGACGAGATGTTTGGTGGAGCGCAACAGGGTGCCACGCAACCTCAACCCACAGCTGCAAAACCAACACAGCCCAAAAAAGAAGAAAAATCTGTTCAACCGACCCAAGAAGAGCAACCAGCGCAGCTTGAATCGCGCATGTTAACCCCCACTGCGCTCGAACAAAAATCGCCCGAAACACTCACCCTGGGCGGCCGTCTCGAGCTGCAAACTCTTCTCACAAAGGGCAAGGCCAATTCCATTGGCGATGCACCTTTGTCACAGTCTACAAGCGCAGAGCTCTACTTAGATTCTCGCCCCAGCGATGACCTTCGCGGCTTTGCGAAAGGTGCCATTTCGCAAAGAAAAAGCGCTCAAGCTGAAGCCAACGGCGCAGCACCAACATCAGCATTAAACATCGACATTTACGAAATGTGGGTGAAATGGGGCGGACAAAGATCCGTTTTTACCACTGTGGGAAAACAAAAACTCAAATGGGGTGCGGCGAGTTTCTGGAACCCCACCGATTTTCTTGCCGTGCAACCCAAAGACCCGTTTGCAACCTACGATGTGCGACCAGGTACGAATCTGCTCAAGCTGCATATGCCTTTTGAGAAGTCTGGCAATAACCTGTATGCGCTGGTCAACTTTGAAAATGCGAGCAAAGCCAACTCTCCCACTTTGGCGAGCCGCGCAGAGCTCAACTACGGCTTTGGCGATTTCAGTGGTGAAGTGACCGGAACTGTTGCCGGCGGCAAAGATCAACCCCTGCGTTTTGGTCTTGACCTCAGCACCGGTCTTGGCCCGGTTGATCTCGTTGTTGAAAGCGCTTGGACCCGCAAAAGCAAACAAGAATTCTACCGCCGCTCAACAAACTCGCTGGGTAACCTTGCTTTCGTTGTTGACGATCGATCCTCAAAAGCAATCGCGCAGATTGTGACGGGCATTCGTTACGACCTGAAATATTCAGACAGCGACACGGCGAATTTGAGCCTCGAATATTTTTGGAATGATGCGGGCTATTCCGATGTCGCGCTGGAGGCGTATTCCTTTGTGAATGGACAAAGTCCGCGTTTGTATTTAGCCAATCGCTATGTCGCGGCAAATATAACGCTCATTGCTCCGGGCAATTTCAATGATTCAACCGTGTTGTTCGCGGGGCTTTGCAACCTCACTGACAAAAGTTGGCTGGCGCGTGCAAGTCTGGGGAACAAGATCAGCACTCGTTCGAGTGTCGAATTTGCGCTCGCAAAAGCCGGAGGCTTGGGAGAGTTTACAGGCGGCATTCCAAATTCAGTCGCAAACGATGTGAAGGCTGCGGTGAATTTGCCGGAACCCGTTCGAAGTGTGCTGGACCGTGTTTCGGGCGTACAGCAAGATTGGACTCTTTCAGCAACAGCGCGCATTGACCTCTGATACGACTGCTGCCGGGGAATCAACACTCATCTAAGCGATTGTAAACACCTATCTTTCTATTTATAACTCGGATTATTGTGAAGAACCTCCGATCCGAAATCACGTTCGTCTGATGGAGGGATTCCGAATGAATTTTCGAGTCAAACATTTTGCCTTTGCACTTGCACTCACAAGCCTTGCTGCCTGTGGCCCAACCTCAAATACAAACACATCAACAAATTCATTGTCTGCAAAAGAGGAAGCAATGCTTGACGAGGACGTCTCTGCGCCGCTTGGATTGCAAGGGCTCGGTGATCGCTTCTGCCGTCTTAATTTCTCGTTTGTCAAAAAAGATGCTGGTGGCAATTTCAGCGTCGTTGGTTCGGGCACCACAACCGATGGTGTTGCAAGAACAGGTTTCGGCGTCGGCTGCGTTCAATTTTGTGCGAAAGCTCTTAATGAACTTATTTCGGTCAACGAAAAGAACGGCATCAGTGTGCTGATGAAAGGCTGCCAATTCGCCGAACCAGCAGCTGCGGCTGCAGCGGCTCCGGCAGCTCCGATGCCTACACCGGAAGCAGCAAAAGGGGCAGCCGCTGCTCCCGCTGCGGCACAAGCGGCTGCGCAAGCGGCTGCAAAAATGGATGCGTGTAAGATTGTTCAAGCAGACCAGGTTGTGATCTTTGCAGAGCAACGCAGCCGTGCCGAGTGTGCAAGCGAATGCTCAGCGAAAGAACAAAGCAACCCCGGCCGCCGTTGTGAGTGGGGAAGTGAAGTGCTTCGGCAACATCCAGTCAATCAGTGTATTATTCGCGGTCAGGCTGGTAAGCTCCATTATCAGCAAACAGTCACTCGTTTCCAATGCCGCATGGAATGCGCTGCACGTGAACAAACCAATCCATTCCGCAGCTGCTTGTGGGGCGGTGAAGATATCAAAGGCAAATGACGTTGTCGCAGCAAATTAAAAAGATCATTCCCTGGCTCTCATTGAGCTGGGGAATTTTTTCTGCGTTTTTAATTTCTCACAACGTTTGGGGCATACATAAAGTCGTTTTATTTGCAGGTTGTTTTGCTGCTGCAGGATTGCTCGGCGCACTCCTTCCACACAGCCGACACAAAGCTATTGCCTGGATTGAGCTCGTTTCACAACAAAGTGCAGCTCAGTATATTTTCTTTTTTGCAGCACCTCTTCTGTGGAAATCAGAAAATTGGAAATGGTTGACTTTGGTCAGTGTGATTGCTGGCTCTACACTTTGGGACCCTCTGTTCAATAAATTTTGGGAAAGTTATTGGTATCGTCTCATCCTTGTAACAACAGCTCTTCTGCTCGTTGTGGGTTTAATCAGTGTCACATGGCAGCCAGCACTGATGACCTCCAGCACGCTTGTTTTGATTTCAACCTCTCTGCTTTCACACGTCTGCGTTTCTCTTTCGCGTCAGAGGCCAAACAATTCTTCGCCGTCGGCACAACGTGAGCAAGTCAATCCTCTGCGAATTTTACTCTCTGAAAGCTGGAAAGGAATTGCTGTAGCGGCAGTTCTTTTGATTGCTGCCAGACCATTGCCTCCGCTGGGGGTTTGGCTTGTTGAAGGAAAAATTCTTGCAGACTCTGAAAACAAATCGATTGAATGTCTGACTCGCATCGCCGCACCCGCAGGCTTTAAAAGCGAAATCAAACACGAATGGACATTTAAAAACTCTTCGCGCGTTATCGACCAGGTCACGCTGCCCGAGATCCTTGGCAATGGCATCGACGAAAAACCATTCACAACCCGCTCGCGTAAAAAAGCCTTTCCAATTCCATTTGCCGAGGTTGTCACAAAGGAAATTGAGTGTTCCGTTGTACTTCCCGGCGGCGGACGCATTGGTCGGGTGAGCGGTCTCCCTCAATCCGAAACTGCAATAAAAATGCCTTGAAAATTGCTTAAGACTCCCGACGCAAAAGCGTCAGAACCCTGACACCCACAGTTCGCCCAACAAACCTCCGATACCAGCTTTAGGTATTGGGAGGTTTGGGGTTGGCTTGTCACCAGTACAAAAATGACTGCAGACACAGCGCTCCGTGGGTCGCCACGTGTTTGAGCTTGGTTTCTGCTTTCGCGCACGCGGATGAGCGCCCGGGAGCAACCGGCACATCAACATCTTTCCCGCAAACTGCAACACAACCACCTTCAGCAGCCAACTCAAATTCGCTTTGGCATTTTGAAGCCACCTATGGAATCTCTTCGGCAGATATTGAAGCTCCCTACTGGGACACATCAGTTGACCCTGTGAAAGCCAAGCAGCGCAGCACCACAGGAGTTCTCACAGAAACCCGCTACAGTCATTCGGTTGAAAATGCGCTCAACAAAACTCAGTCGATTCGCTACGGACTTTCACTCGTCAATCAGCAAACCGCAGCTGCCACGGGTTGGATGGCGGCATTGGCAAAAAATTCCAAAGCTCCCGATTGGCGGAGTTGGGGACTAGGAACAGACATTTTTCTTGTCCGCCACCTGTCAACCAATGTCGATTTTGATGCGGGCTTTCAGGCCGATTATCTCGTCTCGGGGGTTGCAACACTCGCGGGAAATGAAACGCAAGCGAGTGCTTCCCTCAGCGCAACCGCGCCCACTCGACTTGATCAACAACTGGGTTGGCGTGTTGCCTTCAGCGGCGGAATTGGCGGGCTCTACATGGGTCCATTGGGGCTCATTTTCCGCATGACAGGCTATGTGATGCAGTCCACATTCAAAGGCCACACCCAAGCACTGCGTGCACAGGGTTTACAATTTCAGCTGGGTGCTGGCTTAGCTCTCGGGCGAGGTGACCCATGAAAACCTCGTTCTGCAGGTGGCTCACTTTAGTTGCAACAAGCGGTGTTTCTGCGCTGCTGCTGACCTCTTCATGCGGACGTCAGCCGATTCAAACGATTGATGACACCAACACCGACACAGTGACTGTGACGGGTGCGTTTGCGGATTGGACTCCGGCAACGAGCTCGTTTGCTGGCGGAGTTTTTTTGTTGTTGGACAGCAGCACGAATGAAGTCTTCAAGTCTGATGAAATCAAAGTCGACAAAACAAATTTCAAAATCGAAAATGTCCCTGTGAGCGGCAAATACTATGGCGTGTTGCTGGATGGCAGTTTTGAACCGAAAGCTTATTTACAAAAAACTGCTTCAGACGGAAAAATTCAACGTATTTTCAAACTCGGAAATAGCGGAGGCCAACTTGGAACCATTGTGGTTCGAGACGGCAAACTCGAAAGTAGTCAACATTCAGACTTAGATTTTCAAACACTGGGGTCCTACAAAGAACTCAAAAAATTTGAATCCGAATATTCAACGAATTTTACCGCAAATCCAGATATCGACAGCGACGGTGTTCCCAATGTTCTTGATACCGATGTCGACGGTGACGGAGAAACACTCTCCAATTCTCTCGATGCCTTAACTTACAATGGCAAAGTAGACGTTTTCGATTCGACGATTCCTTGGCAATACAATTATGGCTATGGAATTCCAAAACAAGGTTATTTTAAATGCGATCATCTGCGCACACCTAAATCAAAGGACCCAGCAATATTGAGTGCAAATCTAAAGTTTCAATGCAATTTAAAACTTTCGCCAGCACCGGTTGAAAAGGTTGAACTTTCGTCAACAACGTTCTTTAAAGACGCAGCTAAGCTTTGGGATGGCGCAACCGCCTACGACTGGCTGATGCACGACGACGCAAGCGCAGGCGATCTTTTCTCAGGCGACGGCATTTGGACCTCACAATTCAGTCTCGATGAATCAGTTAACGCATCTAAAAATCAAATGATAATTGCCAGCGTGACACTCAAAACCGGAACCAAGAAAGCCTACATAACATCTCTTGAACCGACCCTAAAACTCAAACCTGCCTCTGACCAAAGCAGCAAACCAATTGCCAAATTCACCGACAAAACAAAACTCGATGTGAATTTTCAGTTGGAGAATCTCGCTGGACCTGTGAAAGGATTTCAGATCAGCGCAACAATCTTTGAAGACAGCAACGACAAGGAAATTAAAACTTTGAGCCAGACTCTCACGGATGGAACCACCGCTTCGTTCACGATCGACAACACACTTCTCAATTTAACTGAGAATGCAGCTGACAAATATCGAGTCAAAATCCGCATCCAGGCACCTTCCGCTCTCCCCGGTTTACTTGGAAGTGCTTTTGAACTCTACTCAGGAACTCTCACATACCCAGCACCTTAATTTGTGCTGAACGAGCTTCTCCTTCAGGCATCTCATTGGCTGCCGCCTATCACCTTGCCACCCGCCCAATCCTTAGACACTCATTCTGCCTAAAAGACCAAAGATTACGTCTTGGTTGTTTGGCATCCGGCTTGCTAATTGCGGCCTGGACGACGCATTTGCGTTTGTCGTGGAGGCTATCCCTATGAAACGCCTGTTGCTCATTGCCAACCTTGTCGCCGTTTTTGCGTTGGCTGCTTGTGGACAAATGCCGAGCCAAGGCTCAGATGCTCTCATGGTCGAAAGCGACGGCGAGAATTTCATTGTCATTGGTGATTCGGATACCCTCTTGAAGAAGACGACGGCCGATTCTTCGTCACTGGCCCTTGGCAGCGAAAAGTGCACACTGAAAGCCAGAACGAAGATCATGCTAAGCTCGCCTCCTTCTTACGAAGGTTCTCACTATTCCATCACAACCTCTGAAATGCTTCCCGACTGTAGCTTCAAACAAGGTTATGTTTTTCGGGCTCATGTCGCAAAATCAAGTTTGAAAAGTCTGTTTTCAGCAAATGTTCGTGCATTCCTGGACACCATCGCATACGCGGAGGGAACGAATGATAGATATGATCTCATGTTTACCCGAGTTCCTTTCTACAGCTATGATGGTCATCCACGTGCGATTCAATGCTCTTATGGACTTTGTTCAGATGCCGCGGGCCGTTATCAATTCCTCTCAACAACCTGGGATCAACTGCGCAGAGAAGCAGGCCTGACAGACTTCTCTCCCGAGAGCCAAGACCGCGCAGCTATCCAGCTTATCAAAGATGTTGGCTACTACAGCACGGTTGTGAATATCGGCGGCTACAGCGATTTCGAGCGCGCCGCTTATGGATTGTCTCGTCAATGGGCATCTCTGCCAGGAAGCCCCTACGGCCAACCAACGCACTCTGCGAGTCAGCTGTGGTCGAAGTTTAGCCAATTCCTCGCACGGTATTAAAAAAATCCGAGAGACTCCTCTCGGATTTTCTGCGTTACACGATTTTCTGCCTATCCCTAAACGGCGCTCTTAATTGCGAAGAGCGCCGTTTTTGATCCAGTTACTAATCGCAGTTTTCTGTTCTGCACTTGGCTCATTCGCCACACCCCCATCCTTTTTGGTGTGATAAAGTGGCTTGCAGGAAGAATTTCCACCTGTTGCAAACGAATCAGCAGTTTCGGAGTCAAGCACAGCAAAAAGATAAGAACTGCTCACCCGTCCAGGTTCAACATACTTTGCAGCAGGACATCCTGCGCCGGTTTTTTTTCGAATTTCCACGGACTTTAGTAATGACGTGTAGGCGGCATCTTCTGTCGACAAATCAAGGTTTGGCACGTTGTCTTTGTATGCGTCGATATTATTTGGCTCATGACATTCGCCGCAACTTTTCAAATAGCTGCTGTAGATGCCGCTAAACTTTGTCAAATCAGGCGCAGTTTCTTGTTTATTGTCACTACAAGAAACAACAAACGCAAACGAAGCGATACACGCTGCTGCGCGGAGAGAATTAACCTGAGCCATGAAATTTTCACTGCGAGGCTTCATTTCATTTCTCCTTCTTCAGTTGAGCGAGACGCAGCTTTACCGCCGCAATGTGCTGAGCTAGTGCACTTCGTTCTCCAGCGCTCAAAAGCTCAATTCGCTCCGAGTTTGCTAATCTCTGCAATTCACTCTCAGCATCTGCCTGAGACAGAAAATCACGCTGGCCGACAGGAATCAACACACGCCGGGCCGCGGTGTTTTCGGCACGCAGCCTGAGCCAATGGTTTGCCATTGGGCGACTCGCTCCGGCAAGAGCGTCCAACTTCGAAAGAGCACGGCGCGAAAGATTAAAATAATCGTCAAGAGCATTTTTCGACAAACTGACCTGCTTTTCCGCCATCCGTTGTGCCAGCATCCAGCTCACCCTCAGAGTCTCGAGAATCGACTCATCGGCTGCTTCGCCCGAATCATCGGCCGTGCTTGATGCCTTGCGTAGACACGATTCCAACTGCTCACGTGCTTCATTTGCACGGTTCCCCAACCACAGATCTGTTGCCTGCAAAGAGCAATCTTTCAATACAAAACGAGCCCAATTGTCTTTTCCAAGTGCATAAGACTTCAAATCGCTTTCCCAGCTCTGAAGAATCTTAAAGCGTTGCTCACGGAACGGAAGGCGGGCAGCAGGCGAAGAGCTCAGCTGGGCGAGAAACCCAAGAGCCAAGGCTTTGTAGCGATCGGGATGAAAATCAATCACGTCGCCGGGAATTCCTTCACCTTTGCGTCGTGACAATTTATCCGAAAGCATCAGCACCTGATCAAATTGTTGTGTCGCTTTCTTTGATTGACCTACATGCCAAAGCACCCAGCCAAGCATCAACCGAGCCTTGAGAACATTCTCGTCGTTTCGACTGCCGATTGCAGCAAGAAGTTTTTGGTAGTGATCAGCAGATTCAAGAAAGCGTCCTGCTTGCGAAAGATAAAAGGCAGTTCGTTCGGTCCAGGCATGAATCAATTCGCTGTTACTTTTCAATTTCGTTGCAAGCGCCAGACCATGCGCTGAAACGTCGCAGGCACGGGCAAATTCGCCGTTGCGATACAGTGTTTGCGCAAATTGCGCATCAAAGGCCATGCGCGACAAGTCATCTTCGAAGCCAAGCTTTTCTCGCGCGGTAAAGTATCCCGAGGCAAGGCCAAAGTGCCCAGTCGAGAAATGCAGCATGGCAAGATTCTGCAAAATGCGTCCCGACATGCGGCTACTTTGCCGAGCGAGGTCAAGCGCAATCATGTATTGGTGATGTGCAGCTTGACTAAGGTCTTGATCAAAGGTGAAGCCTTTCATCTTTCGCAACATTTTTTGATGAGAGATATATCCAAGCAAAAAATGTTTACCCGCAGGCCGAGAACCATCCTCTTTCAAATTGAGCAAAAGCTTTTCCGCTTCTTCCAACAAGTTCGTCGCATTCGCTTCCTTGCGCGAAAGGTCATCGAAAAGCAGCAGAGCTGATTTGGCAAAATCAAGATTTGCCGCTGTGAAAGACGCACTCTTTAAACTCGCATAGCGTTCATCAAGAAGTTTTCGATTGCCGCCCTGCAAGAGAGTTGAGACAAAAGCCAGATGAGCTTCTTGGTCGTCTGTGAGACGAACCGACGAGTAAAAGACCTGCGAAGCAGACGTGGCATCACCTTGCGCCCAAAGACCATAGCCCTTGTCGAGCACCACACCAACATATTGCTCGCGTGCATGCATGTACTCGGTGTCGCTGATCTTTGCTGTGCTTAACCAATTCGACGCAACATAGCTCATTACCCGATTCTTATTGAATTCAGCCAAAGTGAGAATCGCCTGCACCGAGACCGCCCGATTCACCACATACTGACTATTCACTTGACTTGCGATCTTGTTGAACTCAGCAAACCATTTGTCTTCATCAGCTTCATTCTTTGCAAGCGCAATCTTGAGAAGAATTTCCTGCGAGCGAAGAACAACAGCAAGGATTCCGTCTGGAGTTGCTTTCTTGCGAAGAACTTCGATTTTTGCCAAACGCGCCTCTGCCGACCTTGAATCGTCTGCTATCTTTTGCAGAATTTGCGAGGAAATGTAGGCTCGCGCTTCCTCAGAAAGAACGCGACTTTCCGCTCCGCGCACTGAGGCATCAAACCAGGCGTCCACAGAAATCGCCTTCTGCTCGAGAAGGTTTCGGGTTAGGTTCAAGTAAAGATACTGCTCCAGCGACGAACGCAGGTTTTGAAATGCCACCGAAGCCCATTGCACACGTGCCTCGTTGTTTTTTCTCATCGAAAGGTTAACAAAGCTCAGCCCCACTTGAGCGAAACCTTTAAAAGCTCCGCGTTCCTTCTCAAGAATTTTCCTTTTTTCATCAAGAAGCGCAAAGAAATCAGGAGAAATTTGATCAAGTTTTTCCCGCGCTCTGTACTGCAAAACTTCAAGCAGATGACGCAAAATAGAATAGCCAGGCCTATCCGCTGCCGGGGCACCTGCTTCGACAAAATCCAAATAATAGAGAGCTGCCTGATATTCGCCTGTCAGAATATGATGGCTTAAAACCTTCTCCAATGACTCGGTATTCCGATACGCCTCAAAGCGATGTCGCAGGGTGTTGATGAGCAATGTACGCTCGGCAAGACTTCGGCTGGTGCGATAAGCATCAACGATATTCTTTTCACCCCATGACGTTGGCACGAGCCCGGTTTTGGCAACCCGATAGACATCTAGCGCGCCTTCGAATGCGCATGTCATGTATAAATAATCGCGTCCGGGAGCAGGGTAATTGCAGTTTTGTTCTGCGGTTGTGAGCTGCTCGGGTAAAAGCACTGCATTGTTTTCTTCGAGCTGGCTCACCTTAAAGCGAAATAACACCCCATTGTCGTTACCATCAATCCGCGAGTCGCCATTGGTGTCGTTGGAAAATTGCGCGAAGTAAACAAATTCACTGCGTTCATCAAAATGCGGAAATCCACTCAAGCCAGGCAGTGCAATGCGCAGTGGCCATTTTTTCTGATCATTAAGACGATAAACTTTCAAAACACGCTCAAGGTTGTCTTCACTTTGCCCATTCACTTGCGCCGAAGAATAAACAATCCAACGCGAATCTTTGTCGGCATGCGCAGATAGAATTTGGTCTTCAAAAAGCACGCGTTTTTCTTTGCTGGCCAAATTGAAAGTCACAAGCTGCGCTTTGTTTGCACCGGTAGGTCGCCGCACGTATCCAATCACATCGCTGCCGAGCCAAAACGGCTGCTCGGATGCCGACTTTTCTTCGGCACAGAGGTTTGCCGATTGTCCATTTTCTATTGTTTGAACGCAGATATCTCCGCGTGCTGCCGATTCGAACGAGGTGAAAGCGATCCGGCGGCCATCCGGACTCAAAGCCGGATCTTTGCTATCGAACTCGGCCTTTACAAAGGGCTGCACTTGGCCAAGCGATTCAAAACCTTTCAAGCCGCGCCAGAAGAGGCGGGTGGCTAGATTTGAGCTGCGGGTAAAATAGATGCGCTCTTCACTTGCTGAGATTGCAACCTGAAAATGATTGTCTGGGCCAACGGTCAGCTTCTCTAATGTTTCTAGTCGAGGCATTCGTACCGCTTCGGCGGCAAACCCAGACGAAACACTCAATGCACCAGAGCAAAGTGCCAGCAAGCGAACAGCATGCGATGTTCTTGCTAACGCACACCTGCGTGGCTGATTGGAGACTCTCTTCAACATTGCGAGCCTCCTTACTTTTTCATTTGATTGCCAAGAGAATAGTCACCATCTATCACCTGATAAGCTCGTTGCTTGCGCTTCTCTGTCGATGCGGGTGGAAGAACGCTTGGACGAAAATCAACAGCCTTTTGTCCTGCCACTTTATCAAGGTCTGGCCAGTCTCCTGCACTTTCCTCTTCAATCAATGTCGTGCGGTCGATGACCACCAGGGTCGGCACACAAGCACTCGTCATTTGAGCAAAAGCCAGAGCAATTAAAATCTTCTTCATTGAATTGGCACCTCGCGCATTGTTTTTACCAAATCTTGGGTTTTTGCGTTGATGATGGGAGTGAGAGGAAGGTGAGGTATTTTGATTTGGTTATCAACCACCCCACCCAGCGCTACATCTAGATCAAGAAAACCTTGCTGCATTTGCAGACCTACGTAGCGCGGATAGCCAATCCCAAGTGCCAAACGCGCTTTATTGAGAAGAGGATCTGCTCCGCTTGGGTCGAGAACATCAATCATGGCCAACAGCTGATTGCGACCGATTTCCGTGACATCGACTCGACCTTCAATCAATGCTTTTCCTAAATCCACAACGAGAGCCAAGCGAGCACTGAGAGGCGCAGGCGGCAACTTTTGCGGTTTACTTGAGAGAAGTGAGGTATTGAGTTTGCTCACTCGCCCTTGCAAACCAGCCAATAGTCGCGAGGGCTGGATATCGACGAATCCCTGCCCGGCAAGAACTCCATCAAAAATGTCTGCATCAAGCTTATCTATTGTCAGCATGTTTTGTTGCAATGAAACCCGCATTCTCATCGGGCCAAAACGTTTATCCAAAGCATTAAGTTCCTCGATGGTCAGCAGTGAATCATCTGTCAGAAGAGGCACAAACTTTGAGGTGTCTACCCTTTTGAAGGGATTGTCTTGAATCAAATACGACCAGCGAAGGCTTTTGAAATTGGGCAGCTCAAGATCTTGCTGAAATGGAATTCTTCCGGCCGCATTCTTGATTCCGCCGAGTTGATGCTGAGCCGAAAAACGATCGAGGTTCACAAGACCCTTGAGACGCAGCGATTTTTGCTCTTTTTGTGTGAGTTCCCAGCCGACCCTGACAAGCCCATCGAGGCTGACTTTATCTTGCGCACGAATTCCGTAACGAAACAGCTTTGGCGGCTTGACCGCAAGTTGCCCTTCAAAACGACTGTTTGTTGCTTTGAGGTCGCTTCCACCGCGGAGATTAACCCTAAACAAACCACCGCCCGTGGTTGCTTCAAGCTTGCGGATGTCGGCACGGGTTTTGAGATCAGTCTGCAATTGAATTTGCGCATTAATGATATTCAAATAGGGGAGAATATCGTCAGGCAGGCCGAAGCTTTTTGCTGCAACAACCTTGCCGATGCGCGTATCAACACCAACAAGCACGCCAGTTTTGAGATCCGTCCGTGAATCAACTTTCAAGCTCCCGACAATTGCATCGACAACTGCCAACCCGGGCGTTCCTGCGCGCGGCACGTTGAAATCTATTTTTGTATCGAAGTTTCCCGCTCGTGTCTGTGCATTCAATCGCGCTTTCACCGGGCCGTTCAAAAGCAGATAATTCTTTTCAAATAACGGCATCGTGGGATTCTCAACCGGCAGAACCGAAATGCCCGCGCCCACATCCAGATTCATCAGCAGCGGAGCTGGCAGCACCGCCTTAAGAATGTTTGCCGCTTTATGCACGAGTGAAATGTTCCACTGAGCGTTGATTTTCGTTCCGCCTAACATTCCCAGGGGCTCTGCCAGCGGAGTTATTTTTCTCAGGCGCAGTAACGCCTGAGCCACTGTGTCGCCCTTGAAGGTCAACTTTCCGGGGGTATTGGTGAAATGAATCTTGTTGGTGAGCAAAGGTTCATTCGCCCATTGAACAATAGTTGAAACATGGCCTTCTTTAACCAGGAGCGGTTGCTGAATGTCAGCGTCGCCGCTGATCTGCAAGCCACCGGGCAATTGCAGCGCGAGCTCAGAAGACTTTTTTGGTGGAATCACTTGGTTCAAATTGACCTGATATTTCAACTCCAACTTGCGAATATCTTTATTTGGTTGCTCCAGGAGCATCTGTAAATCGCGCCAACCGGTCACAATTTTTCCACTGACTAAGCTTGTGATATCGATCCAACCGAGAGTTTCAGGCAGGATTTTCAGGTCGGGAAGTAAACGCAGCAGAAAATCTCTCAGCTTTGCTTGTTTTTTAACCTCTAAAGTCAATTCACCAGCCAAAGACTGCGCAAAGCTGAGGGAACTCTCAACAAACTTTTCCTTTGCCTGCCCCCAGGTGATCTGCGGGGCTAAATTCATCTTTACAAGCCGAACCGAATCGAGCGGCTTTGTAAGCGTCTTAAAACTCGCCGGACTCAGCTGCAGTTCAACAGGAGTTTCGATGCGTAATCCCGACAATTGTTCGACATGAACACTCTTCGACAAAGCGGCAAATGCTCTTCCGCCCATCTTGATTTTTTCGAGTTGAAAACTGATTCCCTGATCTTTGCTTACAACTTTAATTCCATCACGATCAAAAGCCAGCCCCAAGGGTGCTTCAAAAGAAAGTGCGAGTTCAGATTCGATTCCGCTGGCGGGAAGTCGAACGGCAATCTGCAGTTGGCTCAGTTTTCCTTGCATGTCGGATCGCAAGGAAAAATCATTCAAAGACTGAAAAACTTTATCGGCAACTTGTTTTGAAAATTCTTCTCCACTCAATTTCTCAAGAGAGAAAACCTTCGCGAGTGAGAGCTCACTTTGTGTCAATTTTGAAAATCCGAAATCTGCTGAACCCAGGGTCAGCCGAAAGGCTCCCGCTTTGTCGAGGCGGGCATTGAGAAGTGCCTGCCGCATGGAAAGGTTGATTTTAGATTCGCCGATGCGAACGGTTGGGTTCGCTTGGTTTTCAAAGGAAACCTCGACGCGACTCTGCAGGAAAAACTGCGTCGCTGATTCAAAATTCAGAGCGGGGAGCTGGGGCGAAAGATTTGTCGCAGTGAGCTTAATTTTTGAGGGTGTGTTCTCAACCACTCCAGGCCCACCCAGCGCCAACTTCACATCGGCACTGAGAAGCTCGGGAACAATATGGAAATCTGCGTCCACATTGAGGTGGTCGAGTGTGACAAGGCTGCTTTGCCGACCTTGCTTAATCGCGACTTCGGCCTGTAGGTCGCGCACCGTTAGGGAATCGAGATTCAACGCAACTGGCGGATTGCTCAAAAGCTCGCGAATCAATGCCAGTGGATTTTGTGGGGGTTTGTTTTGCGCTTTTTCAGCCAGCAACAGAGAGGCTTTGACGCGCGGTTTAATGACCTCGATACTTGAAACCTGTAATCGCTTTTTCAACAATTGCCAAAATGAAAAACGGACAAGGACGCTTTCAAGCTGAACTTGTGCCTGCCCCATGTTCGGATCTGCCCACGCAGCTTCAACACCTTCCAGCGCCACTCGCGCAAAAGGATCAATGCTCAAACGAGCAATTTTGGTTTTGAGGTTGAAGTCTTTTTCAAGAACCGCTTGAACAGGAGGAAGCACCCGATTCAAAACGAACGGGCTACGCACGGCCGCGAGAGCCAAAATAACCAGGAGAAGCAAACTGCCGATGCAAACCGACGCGACTTTAAAAAGAGTCCGCAGCTTGACAGGCATCTTTGTTCCTCCTCGATTCATGAATCCACCCCATGAGACTAACGAAACAAAACCTAACCTTGGGCGTCAGTGAGCTGACATTTTTCTTTCTCAACTGCTGTCTTTACCAGAGGTGAACATTTTTTCCGCATCTACGCAAAAAACTGCTGATAGTCTCAAGAAATAAAAAGTGACGGAGTGTGTGAAAGGGCCTGTCTCGATGGGAGTTGTTCATCCAAAACACTGGCGGCGAATATTGCGTCTGCAGTTGGCCGAAAAAACGGAACATGATTTTCGCTGGCTCGCGTTCAAGGTTATCGATAGCGCACTTTCAACCGCAAAACGATACGATATCCTTAGCGACTCTCGCGCGCTTTCGTTCACGTTCATTCTTTCACTCGTCCCATTGCTTGCCATTGCCTTCACATTTTTCAAGCTCTTTGGTGGTCTGCAGCTTTTTCTCGAAAAGACTCTCAAGCCACTTCTCGCGCAAAACTTTCCTCAAGCTGTGGCTGAGCAGTTGAATGGCTTCATCGACTCGTTCGTTGGAAATTTGCAAACGGGCACCTTGGGAGTTGTGTCATTTGTAACTCTCCTCGGGACTGTTCTGGCTCTTATGGTGAACATTGAGGGCAGCTTTAATAGAATATTTGAGGCAAAAGACACGAGGTCATTTCTTCGCCGCATTGGTAGCTATTGGATTATGCTGTCGGCAACACCATTAGTAATTGTTTTGAGCACGGCAAAATCGTCTGAGTTTGTTAAAGCCGTAAACTCATCCATGGGCTTCTTTTCGCAATTTGGAATACTTGATGCACTTAGATTTATTATTGGACATCTTGTTCAAATTATAGGTTTTGGCGCACTTTTTATCGTACTCCCAGAAAGAAAACCAAGACTCTACGCAGCCTTTTGGGGCGCGCTTGTAACACATCTTATCTTTCAACTTCTCGCAACCATAAACGTTCATTACGCAACATTTGTCTTTTCAAACCGCACCAACTTGCATTTGTATGGGAGTCTGCCGCTCCTTGTGTTGGTTTTTCTGGTCTGGGTGCGGCTGGTTTGGCTTGGTATTTTGTTTGGCGCATGTCTCTGCAGCTCGGTGGATCGACATCTCGATTCAGTTCAAACAGCCCGCGAACAAAATCCTTGGCATTTCCCTGCCGAAACCATCCTCAATTGTGTCCGTTTGCTGGAAATGCACATAGAAGCGTTCAAGGGGCAATCCAAACCGCAAACAGCTCATGACCTTGCCCTTGCCCTCAGCATCCCTGCCGAAGAGCTCGAGCTGCACCATGAACGTCTCGTTCGTAAGGGTCTGATAATCCCTCTCAAATTTGAAGATAAAGACTGCTACTCAGCAACCATGTTGGCTCTCAATTGTCACGAAAGTCCTGAAAAGCTCATAGCCGACCTCCTTGATATTCCAGTGACAAAGTTCCAAACTCAGGCTCTTTCCACAGACAAATCAACTCTGGTCACCGCTGCAGAAAGAATCCTCCTGGAATTACGCCATTCCGAGCAATAGCGTTTAATTTTGCAGGCTCAGGGGCCGATATTTCCATACGAGGCCTTATGTTGTGGCGCGTGGAGTAAAATATGGCTGTTTGGCGGGTCGGAATGCTTTGGAGCGGTGTGTTGTTGATGGCCGCCTGCGGCGCATCAAGAGCAACCCGCACAAGCTGCAGTAAAACAAATGCAGTTGTCGACCCGGGCTTATCTCCTGGAACAGCCCGGCCTGCTTTCGAAAGCTACGACCCAACCGCTGCACTCCTTATTTTTAAAGCAAGCGCCGACAAAGTCAGCATAGAATCGCGCTGCAATGCGCGCCTTGTGCAAAAGCTTCGCCCCATTCATCGCGCCCCCGGCGGCTTTGTGAGTGATGCAAACGCACCTGTGAATTTGAATCAGCTCGATTTCGAATTGTCGAATAGCAACGACACTCTAGAACTACTCACTTCCGCGCACTGCTTTTTTCGGGTTTGGGATCCGCGGGTCGTTGATCAGGTGAAGAGCAACCCGAGTCTCGCGCAGGAACCTGCGAAGAGTCTTTTAGCTGATCAGAAAACTCGATATCAGCTCTTTAAATCAATGCTAACGAACCCTCAAAAATTGGTGACCTTCGATCAAGCTGGAAATTCCGTCGTCTTCAACTACAAACTCTCTACAACAGACGTTTACTCAAGATTTTTCGATGAAATTGAAAAATCAAACAACGACTCATTGCGAAAAATTGTTGGCCGAGAGTTCAGCAAAACCTCTGTCCTGCTTGATGAATTAGCTCTTGATGTCTGCGGGACCGATGAAAAGGTCCTCAGTCGCTCGGATGCAACGGGTGCGGCACGAAACTCTTTGATGAATGCACTTGACATGAAGGATTTCATTTCGAAGGGCGGAACACCGCTTGAGGAAATGCTGCGTACGCGGATTATTTCCTCAGGGCGGCATAAGCTTTGTTTCTCTCAAACAGACATGATTGTTGCTCCCATTCAATTCACAAACCCAATCACTCCGGCTCATCAAGCACAAATTTCGGCGATTTATTCGATACAGAAAGAGAGAGTTGACAGCCTTAAATCACAGTTCTCATCCTCTTCCGCTGTCCCAATTGAAAAACGCTTCTTTGCAGAGTTTACCAAGAACAGCGAAGCTCTTCCGACGCCGACAGGAGCAACTCAATGTAAATGGGCAGATAAAAATCAAAACTACTTTTATCAGGGACTTTCGATCACAGACCCATTTGTGCAAGCAGCTGGCAGCTACGCGAAAAATTGGGACGCAACGGACGCCATTGTGTCTGCAAACCTCAGCTCATGGAAAAAAATTTTTCCAAATCTAAATACCTCGTTGGCTAGCGTGCCTGAGTTCAGGAAAAGCATACAAGCGTTCATTAACGAGGCAATGGCAGGACCAAAATGTAATCTGCAGGGTTTCAAATTCAACAGCGATGCAAATCCAGGTACGTGTACCACAGACGTCGAACCCGACATGGGTCGATGTCCAGCCAGCGAGGACGAGGCGAAAAAAACACATTTGAACGTGAATGCAAGCCTGCGACTTGCGTTCGTTTCGTCGGTGCTAAGCTTGCCGCGTTTGCGCGAAACACACGCGCATAACCTCACCTTACCGATTGCCGCGTTGCATGACCTTTACACTCAACTGGGTTGCGAGTCTTCATCAACGGGCGATTGCGGACTTGCAAAGAAAATAGAAACAGTAATTTCAGGCTTAACAACCAGCTTTCCAGACAAAGATGTCTATCTGGCTCGATTTGATTCAGTGAGTGTCGACAAAGTCGACTCCGAGAAACTTGTCTTTTGCTCACCGAGAAATGCCTATCGAAACGACGGAACAACCTCAACAACCGACCCCATTGCAATTGACATATCGCAACTGTTCATAAATCTCTCTGAAAAATCAAAAGCGCTTCTCCGCGATGGTGTAGCGCGAGATAATTCAACCACCTTCAACAATCTCGGCAGCAAGTTTCTTCTAACCAAATGCATCAACGCGGGTGGCCAGCTCCTTTACAGCGGATTAGCGCAAAGCCCGGGCCTTCTGCAGAACATTCGCTTTGCTGAACTGTCGATTATCAATTCAAACCAAGTTCCCGGTGGCGGCAGAGTCGGGCTTAGCAACCAAGAAATATTTGAAAGTGGGCGAGCCTCTCGTCTAATGCTGGCGAATTTGATTTTTGGAAATGAGGTCAGCGCACTCCACCCACAAACGGTTAACGGAAAGCTGATTGGAACTGGACATCTGCAAATCAATTACTGCAATAGTTCTGGTCTTGATACGGAGGGTTATTGCGGCGTTGAATTGGCAAATCAAAACTATCTCGACATTCTGAGGAACAATGACTCCGCAGATTTTGATGCACGCTTTGCTGGAATTCCAGCAAAAGCTCCCTTCCATCATCTTTTTGCAGCACGAGCGCTGCCAAACATTCACGCGCACCTGACTTTCAACGTGGCAATCCCGTCCTGGCTTCCCGCAGCGGAAAAAGAGAAATACGGCGATCCTACATTCCCCGGAATCGGCCTTTCGGGCGAGTCGGCGCGCTACTTTCTTTCGGCGGGCGACAGCGGCACGACGGTCTCTCTGTTCGGACTTTTTCCTGTCTTCATGCTGAGCGCTGTGCAAGATATTCCCGTCTCCGGTGGCCTTGCAGTGATTCCAAGCACCGGTGGGCAACAAGTGCCGGCTGCTTCTTCTGGCGGGTGCCGATAGGCCGATTGGGTAATGGTGCCCAAAGAAAATCTGAATTAGCCAGGAAAGATATCCAGGGATGGATCTCGACGAGTCTACACATTCGTTAATCCCTGAACTCCACCACGAACCCAAGCAAGGCACAACAGGCCTACGCTGGGGGCTTGGTTTTGCGTGGCTTGTTGGACTCATGTGCCTCGCAGGTGCTTTTAATTTTGTTGCGAAATATTTCGATACAGCCGAGCGCTTCAATCAACTCGTGATTCACGATAAGGTCTTGCCCCTGCGCGAGTGGAAGTTACGCGCCTATAAATGCGATTCTTTCTATGCACCTACGAATGAATGTAAAGAGGTGAAACTCGACCTGGGTCAGGGACGATTTGTAAAATCCATGCGTGTTCAAGTCCCACTTTCGGCAGATTTGCGCAAGCGCATCTCTGCGATGCAGGAAAAGCCAACTCTGCTTTCACTCACTCACACACTCAACCCGGAGGAATTCGAGTGGTTGAGCGTTAGAACGACTCAGTCCAACAAAGAGTGGCCATCGCAAGCACAACTTGTGGCACTTGGCTCGGTGGAATGTGAATCAAAAAGCGCAGGTGGAAACGATTTCGACCCCAGCCTGGAACCAGAAAAGCTCGCTTGTTACACGCAAAGTCGATTTGAAGCTGTCAACGAAATTCAGGCCGACAAAAAAATCCAATACTTCATTGCCATAGGTCAAAACGGGGAGATAGGTCCGGCACGGTGGCCATTGATGTTGGCCGAGAACCAGCACATGCATGAGCTTATGTCACTCGACCATCTCACTCTTTCGTCGGTTGTGCTTTGGAACCTGGTGTCCTTACTCATGCCAATTTTTGTCATTGCCTTCCGTTTCGTTTTTCGCGGGCAAAAAACTCTCAATACTCTTGCCGACTACGCAATCTGCCTGGTTCTCTATGCTGCCTGCGTTGTTTTAATTCAACAAGCGAACCTGCTTACCCCAACCGCGCAAACCCTTCTTTGCGCCATTTGCGTTTTGCTCGAAGGTGTCGTTCTTACTTTGCTGGTCAGATACGCTTATTGCACTTCCTCAGGAGAGTCTTGGAGCACTCTCGCAACAACAGCTATTTCCATATTCTTTGCCCTTATTTTTATTGCTGCCTCGACGGCGAATAAACAGACACCGCAGAGATTTCTTCTGGAATCACACCAATGGCGCGATTCGCTTGGCAGCGGAATCGCGGTTGCCGCCTTGTGCATAGGATTCTATATCCGCTATCGCAAAGCCGTTGTTCTTGGGCATGTTGCTGAATCTGGATATCAACAAACTTCAGATGATTATGGAACAGGCTCATATGTAGCGCGCTTATTCTGTGTCGCAATTCCTTTGATAATCTTTGGCATGTCAAACTACCGCGAACTTATCAACCCAAGCCAACGCGTATTGAAATGGGAAGACATGTTCTTTCTTCCTAGCCAAGCGGCAGTTGCAGCCTTTTTCCTTGGCATTCGTGCAAACTCCTCCCTAAAATACGGTCGCAGCATGAAGGCTCGACTGGAGATGATTTTCTCCGGAGTGCTTAATCTTCAGCGCTCAACAACCCCAATTGACGCGGTTGAATCGACCGTCGCAGCCATTCGTGATGTGTTGCCCGCGGTTGCCGATTCACCCGTTGAATTCATCGAACACAAGAAGTGGTCCACAGATCAATTTCAAAACCACATCGCACTCAGCTACGAAACTCTTTACATCCCCTTGCACGGCTCGAAATCGTATCGCGGGATTTTAAAATTCGACTACGCCCGACTCAACTCATTAAGTGAAGAGGAAGAGCACACGCTGTCGACACTTGCAAACGCACTTGCCATCAACCTAGAAACTCAGGAAGCCGCATCAGAGCTTGAAAAAATGCACCAAGCCTCTTTGCGCTTTGTGCCACGAGATTTCTTACGACTGCTCAACTCCGAAAGTTTGGTTGACTTCAATTTAGGTGACCACGTCGAAATGCAAATGAGCATCATGTTTGCCGACATCAGAAACTTTACCCAGATCTCCGAAGGAATGACTCCTTCACAAAACTTTGATTTCATCAATGGTTTCCTGACGCAAATTGCTCCCATCATCAAACACCATGGTGGGTTTATTGATAAATATATTGGTGACGCGATTATGGCTCTGTTTCCGGATTCTCCCGTGAAGGCTGCCCGCTGTGCCGTCGATATGCAAATTGCGCTCAGATCGTTCAACGACAAATGGCTTGGCCTCATCAACCAGGAGATCCGAATCGGTGTTGGGATTCACTACGGGCCCATGGTGCTGGGAATCGTTGGTTATGCTGAGCGCCTTTCTAGCACCGTGATGTCAGATGCTGTCAACTTGGCTTCGCGCCTCGAAATCCTCACCAAACAATTTCAGGTTGATATCATTGTCAGCGAAGATGTTTTGCAGCATATGACTGCCCAGGAATCTGGCGAGTTCAACACACGGATGCTCGATTCCGTGCGAGTTAAGGGCCGCAACGCACTCGTGACTATCTATGAAGTTGTGGTTCCAACCGAGACACTAGAGGAGCTAAAGAAAGTTTCATGACGCAGCAAAAGAACAAACGAGAGCTTTCTGCTTTCGAGACTTACGTGATCGAAAAGAAGGGCACTGAACAGCCTTTTACGGGTGAGTACTGCAACACAAATTCCCCTGGGTATTATCACTGCAAACGCTGCGATACCCCTCTGTATCGTTCACAAGATAAATTCCCCTCTCACTGCGGCTGGCCGAGTTTTGACGATGAAATTGCAGGCGCTGTGAAGCGAGCGCCCGATGCTGATGGCCGCCGTATTGAAATCGTCTGCAACGCTTGTGGTGGACATCTTGGCCATGTTTTTGAAGGCGAAGGATTCACAGCGAAGAATCTCCGTCATTGCGTGAATTCTATTAGCCTTGTGTTTAGAGCTGCTGAAAACCAACCTAAAGCTGTTGCCTTATTCGCTTCAGGATGCTTTTGGGGAACTGAATATCACTTTGCAAAAGTTCCGGGAGTGCTTGCCACAACTGTTGGTTTTGCCGGTGGTCATGTCGAGCATCCCAGCTACAAACAAGTGTGCACAGGAACCACTGGACATCTGGAATGTGTGGAGGTCACCTATAACCCCTCACAGGTCAATTTTGAACAGCTCTGTAAGCTTTTTTTCGAAACCCACGACTTCACTCAAACCGATGGTCAGGGCCCAGATATTGGCCCGCAGTATCTGTCGGCGGTTTTCCTGCAAAATGAGAATGAAAGGCAAATTGCAGAAGAGCTCATCAGAGAACTCACAGTAAAAGGCTTTCGTGTGGCAACCGAATTACGCCAAAATGCACATTTTTGGCATGCGGAAGAATATCATCAAAAATACTACTTCCACCAAGCCAAAACCCCTTACTGCCATATTTATCGAAAAATTTTCTAAGCCTGAATTTTTTTCAAAACTTCAATTGCATCTGAATTCAATCGCTCGTCGAGGGTCAACCCTGCGCCGAGCGATGATTTTAATTCCAAATATTCGCGCAACGCCGATTCCAAATAATTTCCACGCCGCGATGCAAGAATGAGGCGGTTTTTGGGTGTGTGGTTGGATGGAACAAACTCGGTTGTTGATGCTTCGTAGCCGCTGCCGCGCAACAACAAAACCCGCATAGCATCGGTAAATGTACTGCATGAATCGCGACGCAACTCAGGCGAATTCAGAAGCACTGAAAATGCAGACTTGAAGTGATCTGCAGAAAGCTTTCGCCATTTATTTGCAAGTTCCGCTTGGCAACAGGGCGCAACCGCAACGGCATCTGACTTTTCCGCAAAGGCGAGCGCCAATGCATCGTCGGTGGCCGTGTCGCATGCGTGCAAAGCAACTACCATGTGCATTCGGCTTGCCTTGCGTTCATCTGGTGAAGGCAAATCGGCGCGACGCTGAGCAAAGTCTTGAACAGAGATCTTTTCAAATTGAAGAATATCATCGAGACCCAAATCAACTGCACGTTGCTGCGATTTACCAATCACATCTGCTCGGGTATCTATTCCATAAATAAGCGCCTTTTTGTTCCAAACATTTTTGAAACACCAGGCAAGCAAAAAGGTTAAATACGAATTTCCGCAGCCACAATCTAAAATACGCACCGGCGAAAAACGCTCGCTCAACTGTTGCACCGTGGGCTCGATCAAGGCAACCATATGGTTAATTTGCACATACTTTCGCACCGCGTCAGCAGGCATGCTGGCGTCAGCATTCAGGAGTCCAAGGGCACGCAGCAAAGTACTTCCTTGCCGCGGATCAATCAAAAATTTCTTGCCGCCAGTTACTTTGCGGACGCGCTCAGGCGTCCAATGCTGCTCTGCCTTTTGTGCAAACGAGAGTTGTGTCATTGTCATTCCTTGCTGACCGCGCTCAGCAAACCTGCGGCCTGGAGGCTTGAATGACGCTGGGTGTTCCAAAAACTCGCGCTGAAGTCAAAGATCTTCAGCGCCTCAGACAGCTTTTCCTGGACGCCCCATCCCAGCAGGGCGTTCAGGATTATTGGTCCGATGACAGGCTCTTGCAGCTCTATGATGACACATACGCGCGGCGAATTGCCTGGAAATGGGATGCTGTCTTGGCCGATCTTGGTGTCCGTGGATGGACTCCCGGAAGCTCAATTTCCCGGATCATCGATTGGGGCTGTGGAAGCGGCGTCGCAAGCGAGCGCTACTTGGCGCATTACGCCTCAGTTTCAAGTCCTCCCCTACTTGTATCAGATCGATCCGCGCGTGCGCGGCATTTTACAGAAAGAAAGCTGAAAACTCAGAATACAAATCTGAATATTTCTAGTGCGCCGCCAGACACCATAGTCACAGAACCTTCAGATCTTGTTTTACTGAGCCATGTCCTGACTGAACTCACGGAAAGCCAATTTGAAAAGCTCCTTGGCAGTATTGAAAAGGCACACTGCCTTGTGTGGGTCGAGCCCGGAACTCCGTTTTGTTCGCAGCGATTGATCCAGGTTCGCGAGCAACTCAAAGAGAATTTCGCAGTTATTGCACCCTGCCCGCATCAACGTAGCTGCGGACTCATCAACAGCAATAAAGATTGGTGCCATTTTTTCGCGAACCCACCCGGCGAAATTTTTCAAAGTTCAGATTGGATGCTCTTCGCAAAAGAGCTCAACATAGATTTGCGCAGCCTACCTGTGAGTTACCTTGTTCTTCAGCGCAACAAAAACGCTTTGGCTGCTCAATCCAATCGGGTCATCGGGCGTCCGCGTTTTTACAAAGGCCACGGCAAATTTCTTGTTTGCAGAGCAGACGGCGTCAAAGAAGAGTCGTTACAAGAGCGCAACCACAAAGCTGATTTTAAGACTTGGCAGAAAGACTGCTTTTCGGTGCAGATTACCAGCGCTGCGGATTCCGATTGATGATAATAGCTGCAAGCACCTTTGGAACGTAATCCACTGTCTCCTGAGGAAGTTGATCGCGCAAAGCCCAAAAATCTGGCTTGGGTGCGCGACGAATACGCGCCGCAATTGCTTTACGTTCTATTTTATTTTGCCCAGCATTGTAAGATGCAATGGCGAGCATGTATCGATCAGTACCAAATTGCTTAAGCAGCAATGAAAGATACTGAGCTGCTGCTTTTGAACTCTTCACCACGTCCGTTCGCTCGTCAATGTTCATTTGTGGCGCAACGCGTAAACCAAAATCTCGCGCAGTGGCCGGCATGAATTGCCACAAACCCAGCGCGCCAGCACCACTTGTCGCAGCCGGATTGAATTCCGATTCCACCCAAACCAGATAGCCAAGCTCTACAGGAAGCCCCTGCTCTGTCAGAGCGCTTTGAATTTGACTCCAATACTGACTCTTTTTCGCAAACAAATTTTTATGAGCGTCGCCCTTGGTAAACTTTTCGATCCAGGCTTCAACTTTCTTTTGAAACTGTGCGTCCATGACCGACGGTGGAGCATCGCCAAATCTGCGCGACACCGCGACAATTTCATCCCAAATAAAGTTCCGCGGCACCTCAGGTGTTGGAACCTGCGTCAAAATCTGCTCAGGGGGCTGAGAAACTCCGACTTCAGCAGTCGCTTCAACGGGAGCTTGTGACTGGAGAAATCCGGCACGCATGCGCAGCTTCTTTCCACCATACCATGCCGCCCCAACTACAACGCAAACAACCAACTGAAGAGCGAGAAACTGTGGCCACAGAGCCGCCTTGGGGCGCCTTCTCATGCGCACCGCAACATCTGTCACTCGAGTCAAAACGACGCTCGCAAAACGCGATGGCTCCAACGCATTCCACGGAGAGCACTGAAAGCAACTCAGCTGCCCCAACGTCACTTTATCACCGACCTTTAGCTGAGTCTTTTTTTCAATTTTTTTGCCGTTAATGTAGGTGCCATTCCGGCTGCCAAGGTCTTCAATCCAAAGCATGCCTCGCTCGAGAGACACCCGAGCGTGGACACGACTCACCAGAGCATCTTCGTCTAAGCGGATTGCCGAAGTCTCACCTTTGCCAAGCGTGCGTGCATCACCTTCGCCCAACTCAAATGTTTTGTCGTGCAATGGCCCCGCCACAAAGCGGATGACAAACCGGCTCTTCATGTGACCTCTTTAAAATCCACGCGGCAAACAACTTCGCCTATTCTGAGGAAGCTCCCCGAAGACAGCAAGCGAGGCTCTGTCGCTATTACGCCATTGACTCTTGTTTCATTGCCCTTACTTGGTGCCAAAAGCGCTTTGCGCTTTGTGATGGTAACCATTCCGTGCCGGAGCGAAACACCTTTGCCCTTCAGGCGAATGGAATTGCGCGGACCACGACCAAAGGTATTTTCACCCGAAAAAAGCGGGAATTCATATCCAAGACCGGGCCCCTGAACAATACTTAAGCGTCCATAAGACTTCTCTGAACGAAACGGACAATCTTGGTATCCTTTTGCCACTCGAAATCCACAGGTGTCACAGCCCTTGGAGTTTCTGCGCAGTTGAAACCAAATTAAAGCACCACTTGAAACAACAACCGCGCAGATAAAATAAACCGTTTGCAATTCTTTGCGGTGCGCCAACTCTCGGGCCAACGCAATGCGTGCAAGCTCTTCGGGACGGGGGCGCGCAAACAACCCCTCCGCGACCATTTTTTCGCTGTGGAGGATATTTCCATGATAATTTGCAGACAATTGAAGTGTAACGCGAGCTGAATAGGGATGATGGTCGGTGAGATCAAACTCGAGGATGTATTCATCATCTAGATAGGACTTAAGGTTATTAAGTGTGGCTGTTGGATCCGAACCAAGATTCCAACGAGCAGAGAAACCTTTTGATTTTTCACTGATGCCATTGAGCAGAGTTTCAGTCTGATTTTGTGGATTTTTTTTCTGTTCGTTTAGATATATCCAGAATATTCTGAATCCTCGTTTTTCCAGGTCAGTCAGGCAATTTGCAAATTTTCGCCGATCCCCATCTGCCGACGAACTGAGTTGAGATGAAAGTAAAACAAGACTGCGTTGGGTTCCATTTTTTTCAGGCACATCGGAAGCAAATTCTTTCGCCACCGCACACACTCCGGCTGTGAGTCCGGATTTTCCTTTCAGATTCTCACTTTCAAGGATAGATTTCTGCACTGCACGTGGATTTTCAGACTGCCCCGGGGCAATCCACGCGAGCCGCTTTTCCACCTCTGCATTGCTGATTCGAATCGATAAAAAATCGGAACGGAACCCTCCCAAAAACGTTGCCAGCGCTCTTCGTAGTGAATCCATTTGTGATTCCTGAAGAGCATCACTCGACTCATAAACAATCGCAGTCTCTCGTCTTGGCGAAGGAGAAAATGACGCAAACGTGCTCAGCGATTTCGCTTCAATCAGTGGCTCATTTGGGTCTTCGCCGTGCAATCTAAAAGCACGTGCATCAAGGGTATTAAGCAAATATCTGTTTTCTGCATCACGCTCATCAACGATCGCATAAAGACGCAATTTTCTGCTGTCAAAAACCTCGCTTGTTCGAATACTGAGATTCCTCTGCAGCGGAGCCTCAGCTGGAAGCGAAGGCACAGCGGTTTGAACTGCATCAGCAGCGTAGGCACTCATTCCTCTCTTGGATAAGGGAACAACGAACACCTGCAATAAAAGGGTGAGTCGTAAAATATTGCAGCAAGAAAACGAAACTTTTTTGAAGGTCATCATTAAACCACCCTCAAAATCATTCTCAGCGAGCCTATTTCCAGACTATCACCGTCTGTGAGGACACTCGAGTCAACTTCAACTCCTGCCCGCATCACCCGCAGCGAGGCAAATCCTGGACGCAAATAAAAACGCTGCAAAGAGCAATCAAGAGTAAAATGAATTGAGTTCAAGTTGAGATCTGGAAGAGTTACGTCCAAACCAGGTAAACTGCCAACTTTGTTAGGCCCGGGACGGAGACGAAAGTCGAGTCCGGCCAAATCTCCTGTCGTGCAAACGAGCCAGCCTGCTGTTGCATTTGAGCACGCCCGAAAATCCTTGAAGGTCTCAAGAGATCTTCTTCCATCCATCTCATTGACTTCAGCGTTGAAAAAAAGAAATTCACCCACACCCATGCGAACACGATCGCCGTGGTTCAATGGTCTTGGCTCGGAGATCTTCTCTCCATTCACGAAAACACCAGTGGCACTGCCATTGTCCTCGAGAAGACAAATACCACGTGCACTGGTGAACTTGCCATGCCGGCGGCTCACCTCGGGAATAGTTAGAACAAGAGAGGAATCCCAGCCTGAGCCAACATACATTTCGCCCACAGTGATGCGAAAATCTTCGCCCGCATGAACTCCGCTTAGACCGAGCAACCAAGCCACAGTTTGATTTGATGGACAAGGTAAAGGATTTTGCATGGGGCTTAAAAGATGCACCGTCGAATGCATGGAACCACCCGACTTTTTCCAGCTTTCCCTGGATACGAAAGGACATTGATGCTGCCCCGCCATTTCATGACCTCAAGATAAATTTGCAAAGTTTCTGCTCAGGGCAGCATACAGCACTTCAGGACCCAACAGCAGAGCAGAGCGTCAAGCGGCAATAATTTCAGAAAAAAACAAATATACTAAAGAAAAAATAAAAAAATGCCGATACGCCAATCGAGTTTGGGAGTAGGAGATTTACAAATGCAACTGAATTCGAGACTCAAGAGCTTTGCTTATGCAGCAGTGCTTTTCTCTTGCTTTGCAAATGTATTCGGCTGCAAACCTCAAAACATCTCTGAATCCGCCTCGGTTTCAATGCCAAGTCAACCCGGCGAAACTCCCGTTGCTCATCCGACTGCCGGGAATGTTTCTGAGCCACGGTCGGGCCTAACAATCGCCCAATGGCTCACTAAGGACGGAGTGAGCGAGGATGAAGCCCGCACCGTTGATGTAATTTTGGCAAACATCATCTCTTATGGAGGCCCAGCAAATGATCCTAAAAAAGCCGCACGCTGGGCCGAAAGCAACCTCAATGTCATTGGACTCGACGGAGAAAAGTTGACGAATATTTCGCCGCTCCTCGCCTTCGAGAATATCACGACTCTGGGTCTGACGGGAAACAAATTTACGCAGGCACAAATTAACAAACTGCTTGCTAGCTTGCCAAAACTCCGCATTCTTTCAATTGATCCGTACCTCAGCTGCAACAAGGAAACTTATCCAAAAGTAACCTGCCTCAAATAAAAAGACTCGCGCTTTTGTTTTTTCTATTTCAGAGCATTTTTAATTCTTAGCTTCGACAAGATTTTTTGAATTTCTTCTCTACATTTTTTTTGGAGGTAGCCCGATGTTGAAAAGTCTTGCTGTATCTAGATATGCTGTTTCGGTGCTACTTTTGGGAACTGCCTCAGGGTGCAACAAAAAAATCGAAGCCTCGGGAATTGCTTCTGCAGTTTCAGCAACCGACACTGACCATTCAAAACGCATTACCTTCATTCTTGGCCCAATCGCGCGTTCAATCACCATCAACCAGGTCGACGCGTTTGTCCGCAACGGCTCAGCCAACAACGACATAGGAAACATTCTTCAATTCGGTAAGCTCGATGCCGCGACGGTACGCAAACAACTTTCTACGGAATACACGTTTGAGCTGATTCAAGCAGACAAAACCCTCAACTCTCAGCTCGGAGTCGCAATACTGAGCAAGTTGGGAGAGGCTATTCATCCGCATCTGAGCAAACGGAACGCAGTTCAGGCACTGCGCTCAGCTGTCATTGCCTCACTTGCCAACGACGACAAACTCTCTCCTCTCGAGGTTCTTGCCAATCTTCCGGTCGATATGGATGTCGAAATTGACCAGGTTTTGAAGATCAAAGACGAGCTTGGTTCAGTCTTTTCGCAGGTCAAGCGATAAGCGGTGGGTTGGATTGCTGAAACGAAAAAGCCGCCATTGAGGCGGCTTTTTCAATTCGGAAAAAAAGTGGCTGGGGCACTAGGATTCGAACCTAGGAATGACGGTATCAAAAACCGTTGACTTACCGCTTGTCGATGCCCCAACACGAACAGCGTATATGAAATCGACGATTCGATTGTCAAGGGCACAGGGGGGCTTGCGTCCTGATTTCCACGGCCTATTCTACGCCGAGCTCCGAGACCATCTGTGAGCACGGCACAACATCGCCTGTTCATTGATTCTTCTAAGTCAGAGCCATGGGAGGGCAATATAGCGTGCAAACGACCGGACACCCGCGTGTGCTGAAAAACCTCTTGCCACGCCATAAACGCAAAACCCCTCCCTCACTGCAGGATGATATTCCATTTGGCCGGACCCAAACCGACCACATGCTAATTTGTGATTTCATTCCTCAGAAGGGCGGCTGGCAGACCCCTGAGATTGTCCCATACGCCCCTTTCGACGTGAGCCCAGATTCCGTGGTCTTCCACTACGGCCAGGAAGTCTTTGAAGGCATGAAGGCTTATCGAGACACTCAAGAATCTGGACAAATTCTTCTTTTTCGCCCCGAGCAGAACGCGAAGCGCTTTGCGAATTCTGCGCTTCGACTTGGAATGCAGCCCGTTCCTGACGACCTTTTCCTGCGCTGCGTGCACGAATTGGTTATGACAGAACACGACTGGATTCTTCCCAATCCTGGTTCACTTTATATTCGTCCAACCTTAATTGGCATGGACACCGGCGTCTCATATCGCGCTTCGCTGTCGTATCGTTTTTTCATCATCGTGAGCCCAGCAAAGAATTATTATAAACGCGAAACCGGTGTCTCGGTTTTTATCGAACGCGAGCATGTTCGAGCGGTTCCGGGTGGATGTGGTGAAGCAAAATGCGGAGGCAATTACGCAGCTGCTTTGCCCGCCCTGCAACGTGCTCGCGCGGCAGGGGCTGAGCAAGTGCTCTGGTTAGACGGCCTCAAGCGCACCTACGTCGAAGAAGTTGGCGCAATGAACATCATGTTCGTTTACGGCAATACCATCCGAACTCCAGCTTTAACGGGAAGCATTCTTCCGGGAGTCACCCGCAGCTCAATTATCCAACTTGCGCGAGATCTCGGATACACAGTCGAGGAAACCCGGCTTGATATTTCCGACGTCATTCGAGACATCAGAAACGGCTCACTGAGCGAGGTTTTTGGTTGCGGAACCGCTGCAGTGATCTCGCCCGTAATTGAACTGGTTGATGGATCCGAGCGCATTGAAGTCAATGGCAGTCTGATTGGCTCGGTGAGCATGGCCCTTAAAAAAGCCCTCATTGATTTGCAATTTGGCCGCGGCGCAGATCCTCATGGCTGGCGAGTTCCAGTTGTTGCTCAATAATTAAGCAACAAATAGGTCAAGCGAACTGCCGTCAAATGTCCGCCAGCGTCTCGCAGGACAGGCCTGAGGCGCAGTGTTAATTGACGCCTTCGGCGCACCCGTGCGCGGAAACGAAGGAGTGCTTCCCATGAGACTCGCCGACCTCTCGATGGTTCCATGGACCAATGAGCTTGGCTCTGACCTGCTCACCAACACAGAACTCAAAACTGCTTATGACGCCTTGGGCCGACCGACTCATTTGGTCGCATATCTATCAAATGCATCATTTCAGAGCATGTATGGCGCACATGCCTGGTCAAGCGTCTTCATTTCAGGACTTTGGTTGCTCTTTAGTCGCACAAGCTCAGGCTATCTTGTGACTTGCCGAACCACCGGCACCCGCTATGAATGCGTGTTTGCCTCGGGTCAACTCGACATCCCGGAAGTGAGTTTTTTTCGTCGTGGGCGTCGGATCGCAACCAGCAAGGTCAGAAACCTGAGCCTCGATGAACTTGAGTGGGACGATAGAGGCATTCACTGGTTAGCGCGTCGCCTTGTCAGGTTCATTGAGAACGAAATGGGGCCTGGTGTCCGCGAATGGGTGCAAAGCAACAACCACGTCAGCGTGCACATTCTCCCGGAGCGAGCCCTGCCAAAAGATTTTCGCGCAGCAGCAGTGACTCTCCAATAAATTTGCAGCGAACTTCGCTCTGTTAACCTCGGCCGCAGTTGCGACAGCTTGTCAGCGCCTTTCGACCACGCTAAGAGAGCTTGGTTCAAAGCTTTTTTCAGCAAAAGAGGTCTTACATGCTGTCGCGCTCGCATGGCCGCACAACGGCGCAAACTCGTCCCATCAAAATCACCCCGAACTTCACGAGCGTTCCTCTGGGTTCAGTTCTCGTTGAATACGGCGAAACTCGAGTGATGTGCACGGCCTCTGTCGACGAATCGGTGCCCAATTGGATGCGCGGCACCCGCGGACAAGGATGGTTGACCGCCGAATACTCGCTGCTTCCAGGCTCAACAGCAGAACGCTCCCGCCGCGAACGGCAAAACGTGTCTGGCCGCACCCAGGAAATTCAGCGGCTCATTGGCCGCAGCCTGCGCGCGGTCGTCGATTTGAAACTCATTGGTGAACGCACCATCACAATCGACTGCGATGTTCTTCAGGCCGACGGCGGAACACGCACGGCGGCAATCACGGGCGCCTACGTTGCCCTCAAAATTGCCGTCGAAAAACTCATCAAAATGAACAAAATCAGAACCAATCCGATCCGCGAAGCAGTCGCCGCTGTCTCGGTTGGAATTGTTGAGGGAACACTGCTGGTGGACCTCGATTACATCGAAGATCAAAAAGCTGATGTTGACATGAATGTTGTTCAAACCAGCTCCGGATTACTGCTTGAAGTGCAAGGAACAGCAGAAAAACAGGCTTTTTCCAGGGTTCAGCTGAACGGTCTTCTTGATATGGCACAGGCAGCGCTGGTGGACATCTTCGAAGAACAAAATGTAGCCTCTGTGTGACCTCAAAGACCACACGGAGTTTCGCTTCATGGAATTTTCTCCTGCCGATTTTATCGTCGACTCGCTGACAACCCGGTACGGCGCTGCAACGCGCGTGTCGCCATTGGCAGGTTCTTTTTCAGCGCACCAATTTCTGGATGACAATCTCGACCGCATTCTCGTGGATATCAGTCTGCGCAATTGGACTGCCGCAAGTTTATCGGGAATGGCCACACCCAGTTCACTCGAGCTCGCAGGCCCCCGTGAGAAGGTCTTCTGGGATCCTGCAAATACTCGGGTTGCGATAGTCACATGCGGCGGTCTTGCACCAGGGCTGAACAACGTCGTGCAAAACATGGTGACAATGCTTCACGACCGCTATCAGGTCCGAAATATTTTTGGTGTGCCTTACGGCTACTACGGATTTGCACACGATGCAGAATCGAAACGATTCAAATTTCCTTGGCGGCGACTCGACACGCGCTCCGTTCAGAACATTGATTTCGAGGCAGGTTCATTTCTTGGAAGTGCACGCGGGCATTCAAATCCCTCTGCAATTGTAGACGCACTCGTCCTACGCGATGTGAACATTCTGTTCACAATTGGTGGCGATGGAACACTTGCCGGAGCAAATGCAATTGCACAAGAAATTTCCAAACGAAATTTGCCAATCGCAGTTATTGGCATACCCAAAACAATCGACAACGACATTTTATGGGTCTCTAAGAGTTTCGGATTCGAAACCGCGGTTGGAAAAGCGGTTGAAGCTTTGCGCTGTGCGCAAGCCGAAGCTCGAGGTGCAGTGAACGGAATTGGCCTCGTCAAAATTATGGGACGACAGTCGGGAGCGCTTACGGCCAACGCCGCTGCAGCAGTGAATGACATCGATTTCGTGCTGATTCCTGAAATCGAACTCCGCTTGGAAGGAGAACACGGATTCCTCGCTGTCCTGGCGCGCCGGGTTCTAGAAAAAGGCAATGCAACGATCGCCGTTGCCGAGGGTGCAGGACAAAATTTATTTCCCGATGCAGGCAAAGAAACGGATGCCAGCGGCAACGTAAAGCTCAAAGATATTGGTCGTCATCTGAAGGAAGTGATTCTTGCGGAATTCAAGCGCCTCAATATCGAAACCACACTTAAATACATTGACCCAAGCTACATGCTGCGAGCTCAGACAACCTCTGCAGAAGACTCGGTCTTCTGCGCAACATTGGGCCAAAACGCTGTGCATGCCGCAATGGCTGGGAAAAATGGAATGATGGTGGGTTACTCGCACGAGCAATTTACAAATATCCCTCTCAAACTGGTGACACGTGGGCGAAAGGAATTCGACATCAACAGCCCACTTTGGCTCAGTGTTTTGGGCACAACAGGCCAGCCTGCTCAATTCAAAAGCGGTGTTTGAAGCTTGGACACCCTGCCCTATCTACAGGTCGTGCAGAGCTTTATTTATACAAACAAATTCAGACACTTAAATCTCTGAATTTCAACTGCAATTTGGCAAGAAACTTGCTGCCTCTGGCATGTGGCTCTGATGCAATGTGCAACGAGGTCAACGCCCATGAATCAGCCTGTCTATTTTCGTCGCTTTCGCAAACTCAACCATCGCTACTGGATGAGTGGACTTCTTGTTGGCACCTTTATCGGCTTCACTCCGGCCTGCAAATTCACCGGCCCAGAGGGAGTCGCGGGCGGGCCGCAAAGCCTTTACGCAAATGATGTTCTTTCCAGCCACAATGGTGGCATCGAAAAATCAGGCTTCAAAATCCCAGAGAGCTTGAGTGTTCCCGGCGAATATCGAAATTTAAAATGGATGTTCACACGCGCTCAAGCTTATTCTTTACCGCCAATCAACAACAACCAAATCAATTTAACTTCGCTGACTCTTGAAGACCTCAATCGCACACAAGATCCGTATTACTGCGCAATGCGCTGGGACTACGGAACACGCCCCGAACAGGGAATGAAGTTTTTCGCCGGCCGCAAATTAATTGTGATTGCCCACGGTCAAGTCACCCGCGCAGTTGTTGTCAGGGTTGTTGATTGGGGGCCAGCGGTGACCAGCGATGGTGGAATTGCATTGTCGCAATCAACTCTCGCAGCGTTGGGAATTGCACCCGGGAACACTGTCGGAGTTGCCTTTGAAAACAGTGATTCAGAACGCACCGGCCCAGTTGTTCTTGGCGTGCAATAGCCCTCAAGGCTCAAAAAGGCTGTTACGCGCCATCCGATTGTTGAAAAACTGCAAATAAGCCTCAGCGCGATTTACAATGCCATCCAATTCAAAATCTTTTGCAGGCCTTCGGGCACCCGGAGTAAGAGTGTCTTCCTGCAGGTCGACAAGCTCGAGCCGCGCACTTCCATCTCCTGGAAGGCGAACCACCGTGCGTCCCTCTTGATACCAAAACCAGTCGCTTCCGCGATTCGCTGCTCGGGCATAACGCTCCGGAGCAAATCCACTCTGTCCGAAAGGTAAAAGTGGCTTCTCAAGTTGCCGTGCATCAATTCCCAAGAGATCAAGTAACGTTGGAAAAATATCGGTGTGCTGCAAGATCCTATGATTCACCTTTGGTTTGAGTAGGCCGGAAGGATCATAGAACATGATAGGAACCCGATAGATACTTTGTTCCTTCATAAATATTTCAGATTCAAGCTCAGAAGTGTGATCGCCAGTGACAACGAAAATCGTTTTATTAAACCACGGCTGAGTTGCAGCTGACTCAAAAAATCTTCGAATCGCATAATCTGTGTAAGCCAAGCTCTTGTGGAAAGGTTGTTTGCCACTGGACAATGAATCTCTCAAATGCCTGGGAATGTGAAAAGGATTGTGGCTGGATAAAGTGAAAATTCCTGTCGCAAACGGCTGTTTGAATTGATTCATATGATCAACGGCAAATTGCAGGAAGGGTTCATCGTAAATCCCCCAACTTCCATCAAAATCGCGCGCGTCGTTGGGATACTCCTGTCGCCCGAAAAACTGCGGAAAACCGAACATCTTTGCCATTGAATCGATGTACATGGAACCATTCTTGGCGCCATGAAAAAACGCGTTCTGGTATCCGCGCTTGGCCAGCACGTGACCAAGCCCTTGGGTCGTTACCGAACTGTATTGAGACGTAATGAACGGATCGCCCACCATCGACGGCATGCTCGCCAAGATCGAAGGAAACGCTTCAATAGACTGACGGCCATTTGCGTAGGCGTTATCAAAAAAAAGACTCTTCTTGGAAAGCTCATGTAAGAATGGAGCATAGACTGTGTTTATGCCGCGATAGCCCAGATATTCCATGCTCAGGCTTTCGACCACCAAAATAACAACGTTATAACCATCCAACTGAACAGGTGCGAATCGCTCGCGAGGCAGCTCAAGAATCTCTCGAACCCGAGCCTCTTTCTCGAAAAAACGTATCGTTTTTAGCTCACGATTATCTGCACTGTGAGTGAGTTGAAAGCTTGTACTGAGCGCAAGAGCGGCCAACTGCGAATGGCCAAGAAGCATCGCATGTGCTGGTGCAATTGGCTTTGTTTGCAGTCCTCCTCGCAATCCCAAGACACCTAGACACAGCCCAGCAATCAACGTGAGGGTGAGTTTTATTTTGCCCACATAAACTTGTTCAGCATCGCCAAACATTCGTGTTTGTCGCCACAGATAAAAAAGTGCGCCAACAAGCAAACACGACAGCACGGGTACGTGCCAAAAATTAATGAGCAGCTGCACACTCTGTTGAAACGCATCGCCAGAAATTTTAAGAATGGCGAGAGTTGTTCGCCGGCCAGAATACTTAAAATATTGGCTATCGGAAACTTCTAAGAACAAAAAAACTGCGTGTAAAGCAAGAACAAATGCAGAAAAACCAGTCGCCAACCAGCGCGCGGTAAACGACTGACTCTTCCAAGACCAAAGCTTTAAAAGAAACAAGGGAAGCAGTGTTAAGCTTACTATCCATGCATCGAAACGAAATCCAAGCGCGAAGGCGCGCAGTAAATCCGTTGAGGAATAGATCTTCAAAACTGAATAATTGAATGCAAAAAACAAAATTCTCACAGCCGTGTAAACAAGCATCAGCCCCAAGCCTCGCAGGATCAACCCATGAGGAAAGACACGCCGTGATGCAAAAGTCATGAGACGAAACCTCACCCAAAAACAAGCAAGTCTGCCTGGAAGACAACCAACCGGTCGAGTACTATCATGGGATTCGAGCTGTCTCAAAAGTCACAAGGAGATTTCCGTGCGCAGCTATTCTCTGATGCAACGATTCAGCATGATTTTGATGCCTTTGCTCAGCTTATCTTGCGCGTGCAATGGCACGAGTCCATCAAGCGCGCCGTCAGTCGAAAAGGCTGCCTCAAGCGCGTCTGCCGACTCAGCGCAGACACAGGGTTTTACTGGCGAAGGTTGCGCACGCACGGGGTGCAGCGGACAAATCTGTGGAAAAGCGGGTGAATCGGTCATGAGCACGTGTGTTTGGCGTGAAGAGTACGCCTGTTACCGCACAGCACGCTGCGAAATGCAAAGCAATGGCTCATGTGGATGGACGCCCAACGAAAGTCTAAACTCATGTTTAAAAACCGCCCGGGCCCGCTAATTCTCAGCTTATTAAGGACGTGAAAGTTCGCTCATCTGCGTGTTGA